>ERZ1026800.334-NODE-334-length-42741-cov-16.956845_pt1 | contig 42741 bp, 39 predicted proteins | sample MGYA00520873_ERZ1026800 | MGnify/ENA primary metagenome ERZ1026800 (study PRJEB33270, sample SAMEA104284475) | anaerobic digester metagenome | biome: Anaerobic digester microbiome; feature: mesophilic sludge digester; material: Anaerobic digester biomass | place...
AGAACAAGGACAGAGAAAGGAGAACCAACGACTACAACCACAACCCTGCTGAGCTACACTTAGACCCGCCAGGGTGGGTCAGTTTCCAAACGTTGCCCTGGGTCAAAATCCGACCGTTGCTAACACCCCCGCTGGCGCGGGGGCGAGGGAAAGCGAACCCCCTCGCCCCGCGGAGCGGGGAGAGGGTGGCGAGCGCAGCGAGCCGGGTGAGGGGTCAAAGGTACCGGTCTCGACCCTGGCCTGACGACGGAATCGTGTGACATGAGAGAGCTTCCACTCGATGCGCGGGTCTACATCGCCGGCCACACCGGGCTCGTTGGATCGGCGATCGTGCGAACGCTGACGAGCCGTGGGTACCGGAACCTACTGACGGCCAGCCGCGAGCAGCTCGACCTTCGTGATCAGGCGGCGGTCAACTACTGGTTCCGCGCCAACCGGCCCGAGTACGTGTTCTTGGTTGCCGGCACGGTGGGCGGCATCTGGGCCAACTCCACCCGCCCAGCCGAGTTCATCTACGACAACCTCCTCATCCACGCGACGGTGGTCCACGCCGCGCACCTCTACCCGGTCAAGAAGCTCCTCTACCTCGGTAGCTCCTGCATCTACCCACGCGAGTGCCCACAGCCGATCCGCGAGGAGTACCTGTTGACCGGCGCGCTCGAGCCGACCAACGAGCCCTATGCCATCGCCAAGATCGCCGGCATCAAGCTCTGCCAGGCGTACCGGCGGCAGTACGGCAGCCGCTTCATCTCCGCCATGCCCACGAACCTCTACGGCCCCGAGGACAACTTCGACCTGCAGTCGTCGCACGTCCTCGCGGCGCTGATCCGCCGCTTCCACGAAGCCAAAGTCGCTGGCCAACGCGAGGTGGTGGTGTGGGGGACGGGGACGCCCTACCGCGAGTTCCTGCACGTGGACGATCTCGCCCGGGCGTGCGTGTTCCTCATGGAGCGTTATGACGCTGAGATGCATATCAACATTGGCACCGGTGAGGACGTGACAATCGCGTATCTGGCCGATCTAGTGAGACAGATCGTTCATGAAGCGGCTACGGTCGTGTTCGATCCCACCAAGCCCGACGGCATGCCGCGCAAGCGGCTCGACGTCAGCCGGCTGCACGCCCTCGGCTGGCGACACTCCATCGACCTGCGCCAGGGTATCGAGCAGACGTACCGCTGGTTCGTCGAGCGGGGTGCTGCCGCTCGCGGCATGGGAGGAGTGAAGCCATGAGCCGTCCGTGGCCGCCTCGCATCGGTCGCAAAGCCCTGATCACCGGCATCACCGGCCAGGACGGCTCGTACCTCGCCGAGCTGCTGCTGGGCAAGGGCTACGACGTTTGGGGCGTCATCCGCCGGTCCTCGACGTTCAACACCGAGCGCATCGATCACCTCTATCAGGACCCGCACGACCCCGACGTCCGACTGCGGCTGGTGTTCGGCGACCTCAACGACGCCTCGTCGCTCAACCGCATCCTCAAGACCGTGCGCCCCGACGAGGTGTACAACCTCGGTGCCCAGTCGCACGTCAAGGTGTCGTTCGAGATCCCCGAGTACACCGGCGAGGTGACGGGCCTGGGTGCGGTCCGCCTGCTCGAAGCGATGCGCGAGCTCGGGCTCGACACGACGCGCTTTTATCAGGCGTCGTCCTCCGAGCTGTTCGGCAAGGCCCTCGAGACCCCGCAGCGCGAGACCACCCCGTTCTACCCGCGCAGCCCCTACGGCGCGGCCAAGGCGTACGCCTTCCACGTAGCCCGCAACTACCGCGAGGGCTATGGGATGTACGCCGTCAACGGGATCCTGTTCAACCACGAGTCCCCGCGGCGCGGGGTGACGTTCGTGACGCGCAAGATCACGACGGCTGCGGCCCGCATCGTGCACTCCCTGCAGCAGCGCCTGTACCTCGGCAACCTCGACGCCCGGCGTGACTGGGGGTTTGCGGGCGACTACGTCGAGGCGATGTGGCTCATGCTGCAGGCGGACGAGGCCGATGACTACGTCATCGCGACCGGGGAGACCCACTCGGTGCGGGAGTTTTGCGAGCTGGCGTTCGCACGCGTTGGCCTGCCGTTGCGGTGGGAAGGGGAGGGGCAGAACGAGAAGGGTATCGCTGCCGATGGACGCGTGCTCGTGGAGGTCGACCCCCGCTACTTCCGCCCGACCGAGGTCGAGCTGCTGCTCGGAGATGCGACGAAAGCGCACGAGCGCCTCGGCTGGCGCCCGCGGGTGGGATTCCGCGAGCTCGTCGAGATGATGGTCGACGCCGACCTCGCTGCCGTGGGCAGACCCTAGGAGCGAATGGGGAGGGAGAAGGCACCCCCTCACCCTTACCCTCTCCCCCGCTGGTGCGGGGGCGAGGGAGGCAACCCCACCTCTCCCCCGCTGGCGCGGGGGCGAGGGAAGCAAACCCCCTCGCCCCGCGGAGCGGGGAGAGGGTGGCGAGCGCAGCGAGCCGGGTGAGGGGCCAAAGGTGCCGGCCCCGACCGTGCGCCCTGGAGAGCGGGGGGAGGGAGGAGGCACCCCCTCACCCTGCCCTCTCCCCCGCTGGTGCGGGGGCGAGGGAAGCAACCCCACCTCTCCCCCGCTGGTGCGGGGGCGAGGGAAGCTAACCCCCTCGCCCCGCGGAGCGGGGAGAGGGTGGCGAGCGCAGCGAGCCGGGTGAGGGGCCAAAGGTGCAGGCTCCGACCGTGCGTCCCACGGAGCGGGGAGAGGGAGAAGGCACCCCCTCACCCTAACCCTCTCCCCCGCTGGTGCGGGGGCGAGGGAGCAAGCGCGGAAATGTATCGACCTGCGAGCCGGGTGAGGGGCCGAAGGTACCGGCCCCGACCGTGCGTCCCACGGAGCGGGGAGAGGGAGAAGGCACCCCCTCACCCTAACCCTCTCCCCCGCTGGTGCGGGGGCGAGGGAAAGCAAACCCCCTCGCCCCGCGGAGCGGGGAGAGGGTGGCGAGCGCAGCGAGCCGGGTGAGGGGCCGAAGGAGCTGGCCCCGACCGTGCGTCCCACGGAGCGGGGAGAGGGAGAAGGCACCCCCTCACCCTTACCCTCTCCCCCGCTGGCGCGGGGGCGAGGGAAAGCAAACCCCCTCGCCCCGCGGAGCGGGGAGAGGGTGGCGAACGCAGCGAGGCGGGTGAGGGGCCGAAGGAGCTGGCCCCGACCGTGCGTCCCACGGAGCGGGGAGAGGGTGGCGAGCGCAGCGAGCCGGGTGAGGGGCCATGAGGTGCCGGCCCCGACCGTGCGTCCCGTGGAGCAGGGAGAGCGGAAGGCACCCCCTCACCCTTACCCTCTCCCCCGCAGGTGCGGGGGCGAGGGAAAGCAACCCCACCTCGCCCCCACTGGTGCGGGGGCGAGGGAAGCGAACCCCCTCGCCCCGCGGAGCGGGGAGAGGGTGGCGAGCGCAGCGAGCCGGGTGAGGGGCCAAAGGTGCAGGCCCCGACCGTGCGTCCTGGAGAGCGGGGACAAGGGAAGGCACCCCCTCACCCTAACCCTCTCCCCCGCTGGTGCGGGGGCGAGGGAAGCTAACCCCACCTCTGCCCCGCTGGTGCGGGGGCGAGGGAAAGCAAACCCCCTCGCCCCGCGGAGCGGGGAGAGGGTGGCGAACGCAGCGAGCCGGGTGAGGGGCCGAAGGAGCTGGCCCCGACCGTGCGTCCCACGGAGCGGGGAGAGGGAGAAGGCACCCCCTCACCCTTACCCTCTCCCCCGCTGGCGCGGGGGCGAGGGAGCAAGCGCGGAAATGTATCGACCTGCGAGCCGGGTGAGGGGCCAAAGGTATTGGCCCCAGCCTCCCAGGTGAGCCGCCAGATAAGCGCTGTCTCAGCAGACAGGAAGCTACCCACATCGCATGACTGACACCAACCACGCCACCACACTCGCCAACCGGATCCACGACCGCTCGGTGACGGTCGGCATCATCGGCCTCGGGTACGTCGGCCTCCCGCTCGCCATGGCGTTCGTCGAGAAGGGCATTCGCGTCCTCGGCTTCGATGTCGACCCCGACAAGCCCGCACAGCTCGCCCGCGGCGAGAGCTACATCAAGCACCTCGGCTCCGACCGTGTGGCAGCGATGGCCGGCTCCGGCCGCTTCGAGGCGACCACCGACTTCCTGCGGCTGCACGAGCCGGACGCCATCCTGATCTGCGTGCCGACGCCGCTGACCCCGCAGCGCCAGCCGGACATGTCGTACGTCGAGAAGTCGGCGCGTCAGATCAAGGCGTGCCTCCGCCCCGGCCAGCTCGTGATCCTCGAGTCCACGACCTACCCCGGCACCACCGACGAGCTGCTCGAGGGCATCCTCGAGGAGACGGGCCTGCGCTCGGGGGTCGACTTCTTCCTCGCGTACTCGCCCGAGCGCGAGGACCCCGGCCGCAGGGATTTCACCACCACGACGACCCCCAAGGTCGTGGGCGGCGTGGATCCGACCGCCGGCGACCTCGCCCAGGCACTCTACGACCTCATCATCGCCAGGACCGTGCGCGTCTCCACCGCCCGCGTCGCCGAGGCCTCCAAGCTCACCGAGAACATCTTCCGGGCCGTCAACATCGCTCTCGTCAACGAGCTGAAGATGGTCTACGACCGCATGGGCATCGATGTCTGGGAGGTGCTCGACGCCGCCGAATCCAAGCCGTTCGGCTTCATGCGCTTCAACCCCGGCCCGGGCTGGGGCGGGCACTGCATCCCTCTCGATCCGTTTTACTTGGCGTGGAAGGCGCGGGAGTACGGCGAGGCGCCCAAGTTCATCGAGCTGGCCGGCGACATCAACGTGCGGATGCCGCACTACGTGGTGCAGAAGCTGCTGCTGGCGCTCAACGAGCGCGGCAAGGCGTTGCGGGGCAGCCGGGTGCTGATCCTCGGCATCGCCTACAAGAAGGACATCGACGACCCGCGCGAGAGCCCGGCGTTCGAAATCATCCACCTGCTGCTCGGCCTCGGCGCCGAGGTCAGCTACCACGACCCACACATCCCGGTGGCGCCGCACATGCGCACCTGGCCGCACCTCCCGCCGATGCACTCGCAGCGTCTGACGCCCGAGACCGTGCGGGCCGCCGACGCCGTCCTCATCGTCACCGACCACGCCGCGGTCGACTACCAGGCCGTCGCCGAGCACGCGCAGCTCGTCGTCGACACCCGTGGCCTGGTCGATCCCCGGCGGGCGAACACCGTGCGAGCATGACGAGCAGGCAGGAGAGGGAGGTGCCTTCTGTCCGCCAACCCACGCGGCCGCACCTTCACCCGACAGCACGGTGGGTGCGGTTGTCCCCAACCACGCCGGGTGGGGGAGCCAAACCGCTATCTCCAGTCAGTGTGGAGGTTGTGCCCCGCCTCCCTGCCGTGCCGGGCGGTCCAGCGACCGGGGTGGGTGACAGCATTGACAGCCTTCTGAGGAAGAGCCAACCATGACCACTTCCTACTTCGTGCACCCCACCGCCGTCGTCGACGAGCCCTGCGAGATCGGCGAGGGCACCAAGATCTGGCACTTCAGCCATGTGCTCACCGGCGCCAAGATCGGCAAGCGGTGCATCTTCGGCCAGAACTGCCACGTCGCCAACGACGTCGTCATCGGCAACAACGTCAAGGTCCAGAACAACGTCTCGATCTACACCGGCACCGTGATCGAAGACGACGTCTTCCTCGGCCCGTCGTGCGTGCTGACCAACGTCACCAACCCCCGCTCGCAGGTCAACCGCCACGCGCTTTACGAGCGCACCCTCTTGCGCCGCGGCTGCTCGGTGGGCGCCAACGCCACCATCGTTTGCGGCACCACCATCGGCCGCTACGCCTTCATCGCCGCCGGCGCAGTGGTCACCAAGGACGTCCCGGACTACGCCCTGATGGCCGGAGTCCCGGCCCGTCATGCCGGCTGGATGAGCCGCCACGGCCACCGGCTGCGCTTCGACGCCGAAGGCCTCGCCACCTGCCCCGAGAGCGGGCTGCGGTATCGCCTTGCAGACGGTGTGGTCACCTGCCTCGATGTCGACGAGGAGAGCCCATTGCCCGGGGCTCTCGCCACCGGCACCACCCCTTACCGGGGCTTCAAGGGCGCGAAGTAGCCGCGGGCTTCAGCCCGCTGGTCGGGTAAACGACCCAATGTGGCTGCGGGCTTGGGACCACGGAGTGGGTGGGTGAACCGATCGTGAGCCCGCAGGCTGCACCCACGTTCTGCAGGTGTGAGCAGTCCCGGGCTAGGGGCGAAAGCGCACGTTGTCGATGTGGCGGGATGACGCTCGGTCGCGAAGAGCGGAGGTTCTTGGGGGCTTCCTGCACCACGGCGGAGGCGTGGTCGCCCAGTACGCTGGTGCCAGCATGGCCCTCATCGATCGTTTCCACAACCCGGAGTTCATGCGCGAGGCGTCTGACCGCGCAATCAGCGGGCTACCCCCGGTGGACCCCGATTTTCGAAAGGCTCTCCTCGGTACCCGGGGGTAGATGATGCAACCTGATCCCTTCGCCACGGAATTCGAAGGGAAACGGGTCCTTGTCACTGGGGGGCTCGGATTCATCGGTTCCAACCTCGCACTCAGGTTGGTCGACCTCGGCGCCCACGTGGTTCTGGTCGATAGTCTGATCCCGGAATATGGTGGCAATCTCTTCAATGTGGCAGGGATTCTTGACAAGGTGACGATCAACATCTCAGACGTCCGGGACCCTCACAGCTTCCGGTATCTCGTCAGGGGTCAAGAGATTCTCTTCAACCTTGCTGGGCAGACCAGCCATATGGATTCCATGGCCGACCCTTTCACCGACCTCGAGATCAACTGCCGGGCGCAACTTGCGATCCTCGAGAGTTGTCGGCAATTCAACCCATCGATCCGGGTGATCTTCGCGAGCACTCGGCAGTTGTATGGTCGGCCGGATTACTTGCCGGTGGACGAGAAGCATCCCCTGCGTCCGGTGGACGTCAACGGAATCAACAAGCTAGCTGGCGAGTGGTATCACCTCCTGTACAGTACGGTTCATGGCGTGCGCTCGACCAACCTGCGACTGACAAACACCTACGGGCCCAGGATGCGAATCAAGGACGCTCGACAGACTTTCGTCGGGATCTGGATCCGGAGAATCCTGGAGGGCCTGCCCTTCGAGGTCTGGGGCGGCGATCAGTTGCGGGACTTCACCTACGTTGACGATTGTGTCGATGCGCTTCTGCGAGCCGCCATCACGGATGAGGCCATCGGCATGGCGATCAACTTAGGGGGCGACGGCGTCGTGAGTCTCCGGGAGTTGGCTGAGACCCTGACCGGCGTGGCGGGCGGCGGGGAGTATACCGTCCGTGAGTTCCCATCCGACTACAAGGCGATCGACATCGGTGACTACCATTCCGATTGGTCGCTGGCTCGGCGCGTGCTCGGGTGGGAGCCCAGGATGGCACTGCGGGACGGTCTGCGAGCCACGCTAGAGTACTTCCGCGACAATCGACAGCATTACCTCTAGGGAGAGCCGGTGTGAAAACCATTCCAGTTGCAAACCCAGGCGCCAGTTACCATGCCCACAAAGACGAACTCGATCGGGCAGTGGCACGTGTCTTGGCAAGCGGCTGGTACATCATGGGCCATGAGGTCCAGCAATTCGAAGAGGAATTTGCGTCTTTCTGTGGGGCGTCCGAGTGCATCAGCACGGGGAGTGGGACCGACGCCTTGGTGTTGATTCTTCGCGCGTTGGGGATTGGGCCGGGTGACGCCGTTGTCACGGTATCACACACGGCGGTGGCAACGGTTGCGGCAGTCGATCTGGTTGGCGCGCGGCCGGTGCTGGTCGACGTGGATCCGGTGTCCTTCACCATGTCACCAGACCATCTCGAGGAGACACTCGCGTCGTCGTCGGGGCTACCGATCAGGGCGATAATCCCGGTCAATCTCTACGGCCGAGCGGCCGACCTAGAACGGATCGCCCGGCTCGGAGAGCGATATGGCGCGTGGGTCATCGAGGACTGCGCACAGGCGCACGGTGCCACCTACGAGGGCCGGGGCGTCGGCACCGCCGGAATTGCAGGTGCCTTTAGCTTCTATCCCACGAAAAACCTCGGAGCTCTCGGTGACGGCGGGGCAGTCATCACCTCCAATGAAGGGCTGGCGGCACGGTGCAGGCTCATCAAGCAGTACGGGTGGCGCACCAGGTACATCAGCGAGACCCGTGGAATGAACACGCGACTGGACGAGCTGCAGGCGGCTGTCCTACGCGTCAAGCTCGGCTACCTTCGCGCAGCTAACGAGCGCCGCCAGGCCATCGCCCGTGTCTACCGGGAAGTGGCCCGACCGTACCTGACACACCCTGAACCCGCGCCCGGTAGTGATCACGTCTTCCATCAATACGTCGTCCAGGTAGATGCGCGCGATGAGCTGCGGTCCCACCTGTCGGCAAATGGCATTGACACCGCGATCTTGTATCCCGTGCCGATACATCGCCAGGCTGGCTATGCCGACAGGGTCACTCTCGGGCCGGGCGGGCTCCCAGCGACAGAAAGACTGTGCGGACGAATCGTGAGCCTTCCGATCTATCCAGAAATGAGCGATGCCGACGTGATGAAAGTCGTCGGCGCCCTGTCGACCTTCGGTCAGTGAGCGCCGACCCTGACGATCGGGCTCGAAGGCAGGGAGCGGACACCGATCTCGGGAGCCGGCGATCTGAGATCCGGTACAAGGCCGTCTGGGTTTGGAATTCTCGAGTGCGCTCGGGCAGTGAATCGCCCTCCGGACGAATACGGAGAAGGTAGCGAAACGAGTCGAACGAGTTATCGCTTGCTCGAGGGCCGAGCATCGCGAGTCATCTGGGGTGGCGCAGTGAATGGATGGAAGCGCTGGTGAGAAGGGGATCGGGGCCGGCGCTTCGCGTTTGCCGCTGGTAGCAGACCGCAGTCCGGCGGCTTCGATCTGCCGAGAATTCGGTGAGTCGCCGGCAGCCGGGGGAGCGAAACCCTGACCGTGGGCACCGCCGACTACCGCACCTTCAAGTAGCGATCAGGTGGGCGCGGTTGTCCCCAACCCCGCCGGGTGGGGAAGCGAGCAGCTGCTCCACCTCAGCACCGAGCAACCAACGAGGAAATGCAGCACCCCACCCACGCCCCAGAAGCTCGACCCATGACCCCTGAGTCTTCCCCCCACCCCCTCATCGCCACCGTCGTCGGCGCCCGCCCCCAGTTCATCAAAGCCGCCCCGGTCTCGGCTGCGCTCCACCGCGCCGGCCTGGCCGAGCGCCTCATCCACACCGGCCAGCACTACGACACTGCGATGTCGGAGGTGTTCTTCCAGACCCTCGGCCTCCCCGAGCCGGCGGTGCACCTCGGCATCGGTTCCGCCACCCACGGCGCCCAGACCGGCCGCATGCTCGAAGCCGTCGAACGCGTGCTCCTTGACTGGCGCCCGGACCTCGTCCTCGTGTACGGTGACACCAACTCCACCCTCGCCGGCGCCCTCGCCGCCGCCAAGCTCCACATCCCCGTGGCCCACGTCGAAGCCGGCCTGCGCTCGTTCAACCCACACATGCCCGAGGAGATCAACCGCGTCCTCACCGACCACGTGGCCACCGTGCTTTTCGCCCCCACCGACGCCGCGGTCGCCAACCTCGCGCGGGAGGGCATCACGAGCGGCGTCGTGCGCACCGGCGACGTCATGTTCGACGCCGTGCTGCGCTTCCGCAGTGCCTTCGCCCCGGCATCGGCCGAGGTCGTCGCGCGACACGGCCTTATCCCGAAGCGCTATGCCCTCGTCACCATCCACCGTGCCGAGAACACCGACGACCCAGCCCGCTGGAACGGCATTCTCGAGGGCGTGCGCCGGGTTGGCGCGGACGGTCTGGCCGTCGTTTGGCCCGTCCACCCCCGCGTTGGCGAACGCGCTCACGCGGTCGCCTCCGCGAACATTTGCCTGTCGCCGCCCCTTTCCTACTTCGACACACAGTCGCTCCTCATGCACGCCAAGGTTGTAATCACGGACTCTGGCGGCCTCCAGAAGGAGGCAGCGTTCCATGGGGTCCCGTGCGTCACCGTTCGTGATGAGACCGAATGGGTCGAGTTGGTCGAGGTTGGTGTCAACGTCCTGGCTGGCACGGAGCCGGAGGGGATCGTGCGAGCAGTCCGCCAAGCAGCGTGGCCCGCAGCCGGTCTGCAAGACAACCTCTACGGCGACGGAGACACGGCGAATCGCATGGCGCAGTACCTCCGAGGATTCCTGTCAGCGGCGATACCGGCATGAGCTCCCTCGATCGCATCGATCCCGCCACACGCTGGATTCTGGCTCGTGCCTTCCTTCCTGTTGAGCTACCTGTCGAGCCACCAAATGACCCCGCAGACCTTCTCCGGACGGCCCAACGGCTACGCCTGGCGCCGCGAGTTGCCTCTCGATGCGGTGCCGACCTCCTCACCCGCGAGCTCGGCGCAGCCACAGCCGAGTGGTTCCTCGCTGCCTCCAGGCAGGCTACGATGCAGGCCCTCAGGACCGAGGCCCTCGTCCGCCACCTCTCTTTCGCTGCAAGCGAGGAAGGCCTTCGCTTCGTGTTGCTCAAGGGTGGTGCGTTGCACCTACGCAGGATCGTTTCTGCCGGGGCCCGTCCCATGTACGATCTCGACATCCTGCTGTCCCGGCGCTCTGCCCGATGCTTGGACAAAATCCTCCGAAGCCAGGGGTGGCATCGCACCACCTCGCGCCGCATTGACTACCATCTTCCCCCACTTTGCCATTCAGGGTGGCCGCTTCTCGAAATCCACGACTACCTTCCTTGGGTTGCTCTCAACGGGCGCATCTGGAGTACTTTCGAGCAGCTAGAGTCCGCGAAGCTGCTGGAGCCATTGCCAGCTCCGCTCGACAACGTGTTGACGCCCCAGCGCTCGGTGCTTGCATCGCATGCTGCCGTCGCTGCGCCCTACGTCTCGGTTTTCGGTTTCGCAGATCTCGTGGAGCTGGCCAGGGCGGGGAAGAGCGAGAACCGCCCTGCCTCGCCGGTGGGGGTCTGGCTCCGCCCCACGATCAGCAGAATGCAGTTCGCCAGGTTGGAAGCGCTCCTCGCCGGCTGGCGTGCCCTCGACAATGGTCAGCCGACGACAGGCGATGCCGCTGAGCCGTGGTTGCGCGCTCTTGCCACGATCGAAGGGACGCCTGTTGGTGCACCCAGGACCATGCTCCGCCCTCTGCCCGGCAGCCCGCACCCTTGGTTGGGCGTTGCCCAGCGCCTCACAAGCCGCCTCATTGTCACACGTCACGAGCTGGCATTGCGCTACGGTAGACCACGACGTGGGTGGCAGTACGCGGCTCTCCAAGCCCGTCGCTGGTTCGAGATTGCTGCCCGGGAGCTGCGGCTATCGGGGGGTTCGACAAGTCGTGGAGTTTCGATTGGCTGAGGGCATCGGTCAAGCAAGGTGAGCTTCGCTCGATGGAGAATCTCGACAGGAGCCGACAGAAGGCACACTGGGGAGGCAGAGTCCGATGCCATTGAACTTCGCCCTCATCGGCGCCGCCGGCTACATCGCCCCGCGCCACATGAAGGCCATCGTGGACACGGGTAACCGTCTGGTGGCTGCGACTGATCCACACGACGCCGTTGGCGTACTCGATCGCTTCTCGTATGAGGTCCGGTTCTTTCCAGAAATCGAGCGCTTCGATCGACACCTCGACAAGGTGCGACGTGGCCCAGAGGAGGGACGAGTCCACTGGGTATCGGTATGCTCTCCCAACTACCTCCACGACGCACACGTTCGCTTGGCGCTGCGCAACGGTGCGAATGTCATCTGCGAGAAGCCCCTGGTCATCAACCCCTGGAACCTCGACGCGCTGGAGGAGATCGAGCGCGAGACTGGGCGAGAGGTCTTCACGGTGCTGCAGCTCCGCGTGCACCCGGCCCTCCTGGCTTTGAAGGAGAGACTGGAGGCAGAGTCGCAGGCAACACGGCACGATGTCGTGTTGACCTACATCACGAGCCGTGGACCGTGGTATCACGTTTCTTGGAAGGGACACGAGGAACGGTCTGGCGGTGTCGTGACCAACATCGGTATCCACTTCTTCGACCTCATGCTGTGGCTCTTCGGCCGCGCTTTGGATGTCGAAGTCCACCTCCGAGAGAAGACTCGTGCGTCTGGTCTCATCGAGCTCGAGCGTGCCAGCGTGCGATGGTACCTGTCGGTCGAGCGCTCGGATCTTGCGCTCTCAGCCCTGGAGCAGGGGCGTGCCACCCACAGGTCAATCACTGTCGATGGAGAAGAGGTCGAGTTCACCGAAGGGTTCGGGGAGCTCCACACGCGGGTCTACGAGTCGGCGCTGGCCGGAGAGGGTTTCGGGATTCGAGACGCTCGGCCTTCGATCGAGCTCGTGCACCGGATTCGTTCCACCGTCACCTGCCGCGGGACGCGCCGGCACCCGAGGCTCAATACGTAGCCGCCACGCCGCCGCCAGCCTGCCGAGAAGGGTGAGGTCACTGCGCCCAGCCGGGAGCGTGGGGATGGACACGCAAAGTGAATCGCAGAAGATAGATATCAGCCGAGAAAGATGCCTGTGTCTGCTACCGTAGACGCCGCGAAAGGGAGCGAGGAGGCACGTCGCTCCGAGAAGAGAGGTGAGAGGGCTAGCCAGGTCCTTGGTATTGCTGCAACGCGGTTTATTCTCTTTCCCCTATCGATGGTGGTTGGGATTCTGGTCACTCGCCAGCTCGGTCCCGAGAACCGAGGAGCGTTTGCCTTTGTGTCGTTGGTCACGGCTTTTGGTGCGACTCTGTTTCAGTTTGGCTTCGCGAATGGCATCAGGTACTTCGTATCTGCGGGCGAGGCGAGGGCCAAGGAATGCAGTGTGACTGCTTTCCTTGGGGGAGCGGGACTCGGGCTAGTTGGTGCTGTGTTGATCGCGATTGGCTTTGCCAACGGCCTGCTTGGGGAATCGGCCCGGATGCTCTCGTGGAAGCAGTTCGGGCCGGTGATCGCGTCGTTCCCACTCCTGACGGCGAGCATGGCGTTGAGTTACGTCCTTCTTGGTGATTCTCGGTTTGGTGTCACGAACGCGGTCCAGGTCGGCCGTGACCTGACGATGTTGCTTTTTCTGGTTGCTGGCGTTCTACTCGGTGGACTGGGCCTGTCAGGGGCGATTTGGGCCCTGATTGCCTCTCAGGTGCTTTCAGGCGCAGCGACGGTCGTGGTCGTGGTGGTCTTCTATCGCCCCAACCTCGCATTTGACTTGGTTCTCTCAAAGAGGAGCCTGGCATATGGGATCAGGGTCTGGCTCGGCAGCCTGGCCGCCCGGTCGAACGATCGCCTCGATCAGCTTCTGCTGTCGTTGGTTGGTACACCGGGCCAGCTTGGCCTCTACTCCGTCGCCGTGAGGATGGCAGAACTGCCTTTGATGGCTGGGACGTTCGTGACTCCTGTGCTCTTCAATCGGATTGCCGCCACTCGCGATGTTGCCGAGCGTGCAACGCTGGCCGGACGGATTCACCGTCTCCAGTTCTTCGTTGCGGGCGCAAGCATCCTCGCACTTGGCCTCGCTGGCAAACCCCTTGTGCCGGCACTATATGGGGCTGCGTTCTCGTCGTCCGTGCCCATCCTGTGGCTCTACTTGCCGGGGATCGCGGCCGCCGCCACGCAGCAGGTCCTCGGGACAGTGTTCTCCGGTGGTGGCAGGCCCGGTCTGGCGAGCACGACACAACTTGTTGGGTTGCTTATTGGTCTCGTCACCCTACTACCACTTGTCTCTTGGATTGGCGGCATGGGAGCAGCGCTTGGGAGCTCGCTCGCGTATTGCGGGGCAGCGGTCTCGGCGATCCTGCTCCATCGCAGGCTCGTGGGCGAAGGCGTTCTCCGGCACCTCTTCCGGGTGAGAGGGGCCGACCTGCGCTGGGGCGCCAGTGCGCTTTTCGATGGCGCGACGAGATTGAGGATGACGGGTACTGCGGTTTTTGCTCGCTCGCGTGGAAGATCCGGGGGTGTGTAGTGCTCCCCTCACGTCAAGCCACCTGTGTGAGTTGTTGCGCGCGGAACTCGGCGGGGCTCTTGGAGCCGAGCGCTGCGTGCGGGCGCCGGGTGTTGTCGCGGTGAATCCAGGACATGACCTCCCTTCGGGCGTGGGTGTAGCTGGTGAAGGTATGGAGCCAGACGCACTCCTCTTTGAGGGTGCGGAAGAAGCGCTCGATGATGCCGTTCTGCTCCGGGGTGTAGGGCGTGATGAACTCCTGACGGAGCCGGTAGTCCTTGCAGGCGGCGCGGAAGCGGCGGGACTGGAAGATGAGGCCGTTGTCGGATCGCACCATCGGTGTGGGGCCGGATGGGCGAACAGTTCCGAACCGCGTGATGCAGGCCGCCTCGAGGGCGCGTTCGGCTTCCTTGGCCCGGCCCCGGAGGGCGAACTCGAAGCCGACGACCTCGCGGTCGTGGCAGTCGATCACGGCGGCCAGGTGGCCCCAGCCGTCCTGCCCGCAGGGGATGTGGGTGACGTCCATGGCCCACCGCTGGTTGCTTGCCGTGGCCCTGGAGACCATGCCCTGCACCCTGGGCCGTGGGGTGACCGACCTCTGATGCACCAGCCACCCCTTGAGCTTGAGCAGCCGATAGACCCGCTTGCGGTTGACCGTCAGGCCATCCCGACGCAGCCACGCGGTGAGCAGCCGGTAGCCGTGAGTCGGATTGGTCTGGATCAGGAAGCGGACGCGCGCCACGATGTGCGGGTTCAGTGGCGCCCGTGGCCGGGTCGATCGCGGCCGAGGCGTCAGCGCCGAGCGGGACACTTCCAGGAACCGGCAGACCAACCGCTGCGAGCGGTCGGCCACGGCCTGCCTCACTCGTCCGATGTCGGCTCCGGAAAAGGGCGCAGCTTCATGGCCTCCCGTGCGATGTCGAGCTCCATGACGAGCTGGCCGACCTTCCGCTCCAGCTTCTTGATCTGCTCCTGCTGCAGGGCGTCCTCGTCCTTCGGCCTGGACCGCAGGGCATTCTCGGCCCCGAGCAGGAACGCGTCCTTCCAATGCTCGATGTCCGCCACGGTCAGATCGTGCTTCCGAGCCGCCTCGACCACCGTGGTCTCGCCCCTCAGGGTCGACATGACCAGGGCGGCGCGCCGCTTGGCCGTCCACCGCTGGATGCCCTCCGGCAGCTTGCTCCCGTTACCGTCCCTGGTGTCGGTGTCACACCTCGTCCTCCCAGGCGGGCTGTGGAAACTGCGGAGCTCGCTCCGCTCGCCTCGCCGTTCCCACAGCCACGACGACGACTCTCTCAGCCGCCATCTTTTCTTATGAGTGGCTTGCACTATCAGGGGAGCAGGATATGGGCACCATCGGCGAGTATCTGGCCAGGATGCATTTCCGAATGATGGATCGACCGACATATGTGGTTCGCAGTGATACGAACCGGATTGGCGGTGTGTCTTGAGTAGATTGAATTCACCTTGCGAGTTTCTGGCCTGGGATAGCGAGTTTTTTGGCCACAGAATTGCACGAGTGATCAGTCACCGTCTGGATCCCGATGGACTAGCAAATATCCTGAGCTGGTGCGCACGAAACAAGATCGATGGTCTGTATTTTTTGGCTGACCCGGATCATGACGCGACAGTGGTGTTGGCGGAGCAAAATGGCTTTCACCTGGTTGATATGCGTCTGACCCTCGCGCTCGATCAAATCGAAAAAGCCTCTGCTCCAGGCTCTGGACCTGATTCCATCCAGATACGGCCTGCACACTCGTCAGATATTGCTGGCCTGGAGAACATCGCCCGAACTGCGCATGGGGACACCCGTTTTTATTACGATCAACGGTTTGCAAGCCGATGCTCCGATCTGTATGCCACGTGGCTCCGACGCAGCTATGAAGGTTTTGCCGACCAGGTTTTGGTCGCCGAGTACGCTGGACAGCCACGTGGCTACATCACCTGTAGGCTGGATAACAACGATGAAATGTCAGGCCATATTGGCCTGGTGGGCGTCGACGCCACCGCTCGTGGCAAGGGCATTGGTCAGGCGTTGGTCAGGTGTTCACTGTGTTGGTTTGCTGACCAGGGGGTGCAGCAGGCGCGCGTGGTAACACAAGCCCGCAATGTATCCGCGCAGCGTCTCTATCAGAGGTGTGGGTTCGTCACTCACTCGTTGCAGATGTGGTACCACAAGTGGTTTGGCATCAGTCAGGCTGGCTTCACCTCATTATAAGCATGTACCCTATTCTATTCAACCGACTATCTCTTTGGCGATTACTGGCAAGAAGATTATGAAACAACTGCGTGGTGGCCGCTTTCTAAGCGATATAAGCATGAACATGGTGCGAGTGGTCATCACAACTCTGCTGTTCTGCTACATCACCTTGGTTTATGCAGGAATTGTTGTTGCAGAGCGCAGCTTCGTGTTTGGTGACTCTTTCATCCGCCCTCCACAATAATATCAACACAACTCCGTGTCTCACCCACATTGGCAGAGAGGGCAGTGCTGCAGAAGTCCGCGCCATCGCATCACCCCCATGACCAACATGGGAATGCTTGCAGTACTCCGAAGGTTATCTAAACGGTGTTGAGGTAAGCCTCATTTTAGCGGGTTGTCACAGACCCTGCGTGTCCTGGTTCTGTCTTGCCGTGAATAGTCGCTCCCAGGCGTCTCTAGTTGGCCAATGCTTGAGGTCATGTTGGTCGTTCTGCTCCAACGGTCGCTCGTTATGCGATAGTCGTGGTTGGCGTGGAGGTTTCCTTCGGCGTAGGATTGGTCTAATTCCTGTGGTGGCCGGAGTGTTGATTGCGGGGAGACAATGATACCTTTCAACCGACCATTTATCGTTGGAAAGGAGCTTTTCTACATCGCCCAAGCGGTGATGTCGGGGAAGATCGCCGGTGACGGGATATTCACCAAGCGCTGTCACGAGTTCATGGAGCAGCAATTCGGCGCGAGAAAGGTGCTGCTGACACACTCCTGCACGGGCGCTCTCGAAATGTGTGCAATGCTTGCCGAGATCCACCCAGGCGACGAGGTCATCATGCCCTCCTTCACCTTTGTCTCGACAGCTAACGCTTTCGCTTTGCGCGGCGCGCGGATCCGATTCGTGGATATTCGGCCTGATACGCTCAACATGGATGAGTCAAAGATTGAAGAAGCCATAACCGAGCGGACGAAGGCCGTAGTTCCCGTTCACTATGCCGGAGTGGGATGCGAGATGGATACGATTCTCGATATCGCAAAGCGATATAACCTACTTGTCATTGAGGACGCCGCCCAGGGAGTCAACGCAACCTACAAGGGTCGGTATCTTGGTACCATCGGGCAATTGGGTGCCTACAGCTTCCACGAGACGAAGAACCTTATCTCCGGCGAGGGTGGGGCGCTGCTCCTCAACGACGAGAGCTTCGTCGAACGCGCTGAGATCATCCGCGAGAAAGGAACCAACCGTAGCAAGTTCTTCCGCGGCGAAGCGGACAGATACACCTGGGTGGACATCGGGTCCTCCTATCTCCCTTCGGAGATCGTCGCAGCCTTCCTCTACGCGCAGTTAGAGGAGGCCGAAGAGATCACGGCCCACCGCCAGGCAGTCTTCAACCGGTATTTGGAGGGCTTCAAGGGTCTAGCCGAAAGCGGGCTCGCTCAGCTCCCATCGTGGCCACCCGAATGTCGCCACAACGCCCACCTCTTCTACCTTATTCTCCCAACTGAATCGGTTCGCGACCGGCTCATCGGGGACCTACTCGGACAGGGAATCCACACAGTCTTTCACTACGTCCCGCTCCACACCTCGCCGATGGGAACGGCAATGGGGTGCGCCGACAGGGCGCTGCCGGTCACTGAATCGGTATCGGGTCGACTTGTTCGGCTTCCGTGCTACTTCTCACTCGAATCCGAAGTCCAAGAGAGAGTCATTTCCCTCGTCACCTCAATCCTAACTCGGTGACACTTCAGGGTTGCCGAATAGCAGTCACGGCCCTGGGGGGGAGTCGCCATTATGGAGGACGGCCGCTTGACGAAGGTCCTTTGCCTCTATTCGACCCATCCTGTCCGGGCCTCGTTCCCGCAGTCGGTTCCGCGACTTATTTCAGTTCTGTTTTCCGGTCTCGCGGAACTCAATCCGTCTTGGGATTTTTGTGTCGTATCGCCCGAAAGTGGGTTTGTTGATGGTTGCCGCTCAAGGTCACTTGGCCGAGGGGCCGTCTTGGGGGCGAGTAATAGGGTTCTGTCGCACATCCTCAAGATTCTCAGGGGGATGGTTGTGAGGAGTCTGGCCTCCCGCGCCCTTGAGAGGCGGCTATCCCGGCTAGCGGAGACGCCGGAAGTAGTGATCTGCCTCAAGGGGGGAGACCTGCTCGCCGCGAGAGCTGTTTGGCCGAATGCGAAGCGAATCTACCTCCCAGTGAGTCTTCCTGTTACTGGATCACCGACAACACTGCACAGCCATTTGGCGGCTTCGAGCCTGGTAGTGATTGCAAACCCACCGATGTACTGGGAGCTGTTTCGCCAAGTCCAACACCTGTCATTCCCACCCCCGGTCGTGGTCATCCCGGCACCTATCGATATTGAATTAATAGTGACAACAAGGGAGATCGCCGGCCCACAAGAACGCGTCAAGATGGGACTCGGTCTTGATGAGTTTGTGATCATTCAGGTTGGTGGAAGGGCCGCCAAGGGGTGCCGGGTTGTCGAGTTCGCTCTGGCCGGGTTGAAGCCGCCGAATAGGCCAGTACGGTTCCTTTCAATCGGCCACGTTCAACCCCGAACGCACTTCTTCTCCAACGGTATTAGAGTCGACCGGATTGCCTCTGTCGAGATCCAGGATCTGTATAGGTACCTTGTTGTATCCGATCTCGGAGTTGTGCCTTCGGTGTGGTTCGATTGTGGTCCGATTATCCTGCAGGAGATGATGGCAGCAGGCCTTCCAGTGCTTGCTGCAAAAGTAGGTGGTTCAGAGCATTATCTCGCAGGGATCCGAGGGGCCTTGGTTGCAAGGCCGAACGACACGGATTGCTGGATCGAGTCGATTCAGAGTCTCCTAGACGACGACAAAGAAAGAGAAAGGCTCTCAAGAGAGTGCCAGCAGAAGTTGGTATCTAGTCGGTGTTCGCGGGGTCAGGTTGCTGAGAAGTACACTGTTGCGATCAGGCAACTGCTTGAATTGCCTGAATAGACCAGGTGCCGGGAGCCGCCACGACCACTGAGGTGCGCCCGGCGGCCCACCTTCAGGTAAACAGCGTCGTCGCAATCCGCAGCGGGACGTTGGCCTTAGCGATCGCTATGCAGGCACCTGAAGTGACTCCCGATGCGCGCCTTTGTCGGGACGAACTGGTGGCGGTTCTTCATGCAGAGAACGTGTTTGCCAGGAGGTACTTCTGACCGGGTTGCCACCGCATGGTGGCCCTATCGGTCGCTCTTTCCCCACGCAGCTCTCCGGCTTCCACATACCACCGCACTACTCGGCCGCATCTTGGTCTTACCGACGGGGACTTCCGTCGAACTCGAGGATATCGACAGGATCTGCGACATCGTCGAGGCTGCACTGACGCAGGCCGAGAGCGTCAGAGAGGCACTTGCGGCGCACAAGGAGGAGTGAACACATGGAGGCCGAGAAAGGTGGTTCTTGCCCTGCGGTGATCTTGATGGGGGACTCTGGGCCAATCGTAGTCGCGGAGGTCGCGCAGGCCCACGACGGTAGTTTGGGTGCGGCGCACGCGTTCATTGACGCGGTTGCAGACGCTGGAGCCGACGCGATCAAGTTCCAGACCCACATTGCGGCCGCAGAAAGCACGCCGGACGAGCCGTGGCGGGTCAAGTTCAGCCTCCAGGATGCCACCCGCTTCGACTACTGGAAGCGGATGGAGTTCTCCGAGGAGCAGTGGCATGGCCTCGCGGAGCACGCGCGGAGTCGTGGAATCGGCTTCCTCTCGAGCCCGTTCTCGTTCGAAGCGGTCGAGCTTCTCGAGCGGGTCGGGGTTCTTGCGTGGAAGGTGGCATCGGGAGAGGTGGCCAATCGGCCGTTGCTCGAGCGCATCGCACGAACCGGCAAGCCCGTGCTCCTCTCGTCGGGGTTGAGCGGGTGGGCCGAGCTTGACCAAGCAGTCGAACTCCTGAGGCGGTACTCCGTGCCGTTTTGCGTTCTCCAGTGTACGACCATGTACCCCACACCGCCCGAGCGCATTGGTCTGAACCTGCTCGAAGAGATTCGTCATCGCTACGGCTGCCCAGTGGGTCTGTCGGACCATTCCGGGACGGTGTTTGCGGGGCTCGCAGCGGCAGCCCTGGGCGCCCGAGTGGTGGAGGTCCACGTGACGTTCTCACGCCGCGCGTTCGGCCCCGACGTCCCGGCGTCCTTAACGATCGAGGAGCTTGCCGAGCTGGTTCGGGGGGTGCGCTTTGTCGACAGGGTGCTCGCGCACCCTCTCGACAAGGAATCTCAGGCGGAGGGGGCTGCCGAGCTGCGAATGGTGTTTGGGAAGAGCATTGTGGCTGCGTGTGATCTCGATGTGGGAGTGTCCCTCGGGGAGGCGCACCTGGCGCTCCGCAAGCCAGGGGGTGGACTTCCTCCCGGCTCATGGGACAAGGTGCTCGGTCGGAGGCTGCGCCGGCCTCTGAAAGCGAACGAGAGACTCCGAGAGGACGACCTTGAGTAGGAGAAAAACCCTAGTAGTACTCGTGGACCGCGCGAACTACGGCCGACTCAAACCGGTGATGAGGGCAATCCAGGGGAAGCCGGAGCTTGAGTTGCAAGTGCTCGCGGCTGGGACGATGGTCCTGGAGCGCTTCGACTATCCCGTACGCGTTGTCAGAGAGGATGGTTTTCCGGTTTCCAGCGAGGTTTACATCGAGCTCGAGGGCTCCACGCCGGCGACGATGGCTAAGTCTGTCGGCTTTGCAACGATCGAGTTCGCTTCGGAACTGCAACGTCTTGAGCCCGATCTCGTCGTCCTGATTGGCGACCGGTACGAAGCTCTTGCCGCCGCGGTTGCCGCCGCATACATGAACCTGTGCATTGTTCATGTTCAGGGCGGCGAGGTAAGCGGCTCGATCGACGAAAGTGCGCGTCACGCGATCACCAAGTTCGCACATTTCCATGTACCAGCTACGCGCAGAGCAGCCGAATACGTCAGGCGGATGGGAGAGCGGGCCGAAACGATCCTCACAGTTGGCTGTCCGTCAAGCGATATCGCTCGTGAGGCCGATCTCTCTCTTGATAGCAGCATCATCAACCGCCGGGGACGGGGAGCCGAAATCGACGTCAACCGCCCCTTCCTCCTCGCGATCTTCCACCCGACGACAACCGAATACGGAGGCGAGCGGAGGCAGATGGAGGAGCTGCTCGGCGCGTTGGACGAAGTCGCGGTCCCCACACTGATGCTGTGGCCAAACATCGACGCCGGGGCCGATCACATAAGCAAGGCCATTCGTGTCTTCCGGGACCGGCGAGACGGTGTTTGGTTGCGCAACCTGACGAACCTCCCGCCTGAGTCCTTCCTGAAGGTGCTGGCGAACGCGGCATGCTGCGTCGGCAACTCGTCGAGCTTCGTACGCGACGCCAGCTACTTCGGGACCCCAGTGGTGCTCGTCGGGTCCAGGCAGGACGGAAGAGAGGTCGATGCCCACGTAATGCGAGTGCCGCCTGCAAGGGAGTTGATCCGCGACGGTGTGAGGGCGCAACTCGCTCATGGCCGGTACCAACCGAGCACGCTCTACGGTGACGGCCACGTTTCCGCTCGTATTGCGCAGGCACTCGTGACACTGCAGCCCTACATCCAGAAGCGGCTCGATTACGTGCACCAGGGGGTCCCTTGATTCGCGTACTCGGGTTGGTCACGGCCCGTGGTGGTTCCAAGGGCATCCCTCACAAGAATCTTGCACCGCTCTTGGGCAGACCGCTCCTGGCCTGGACTGCCGACGCGGCGTTGCGGGCGCACAACCTTGCGAGGGTGGTCCTCTCAACCGACGATGTGAGCATCGCTGAAGTCGGGCGGGCGCTTGGCCTTGAGGTGCCTTTCCTGCGGCCACCGGAACTGGCGCGCGACGATACGCCCACGCTGCCGGTGCTGCAGGATGTCGTGCGGAACCTCGAGGCGGCTGGGGAGGAATACGACGCGGTGTTCACTCTGCAGCCGACGAACCCGCTGCGCCTGCCATCCGACATCGACGGTGCCATTGGGCTTCTGGAGCGAACCGGGGCCGATTCCGTGATCGGGGTGACGCCGGTCGGGGACTGGCACCCGGCGAGGATGAAAGCCATCGAGCCCTCGGGCCGTGTCATCGATCCGCCGTTTGCCGAGGCGTTCGAAGGCCAGCCACGACAGACCCTCCCCCAACTCTACCTACGTGAGGGGTCCGTGTACGTGACTCGACGAGACGTCCTGATGGTTCGTGGTTCAATCAAGGGGGACGATTGCCGCGCCTGGATCATCCCTGAGGAACGCGCACTCAACATCGACACTCCCTTTGACCTCTGGTTGGCGGAGCAGATGCTGAGGCGACTGAGGGAGTCCGGATGAATGGGTTGTCCCGCCCGGTGGTCTTGATTGCTGAGAGCATCGGATTCCCCGTGAGCGCCTTGCAGGTGCTCGAGGCGGTGGCAGAGGTCAAGCTGGCCAACCTCGATCGCTCAAGCCTGCTAGCCGCCGTTTGCGAGGCGGACGTCTTATGGGTGCGTTTGCGACACCATATCGACCAGGAGGTTCTCGATGCTGGCGGTCATCTCAGAATCCTGGCCACGCCGACGACCGGTCTCACCCACGTTGACCTTGATGCTGCTCGGCGACGAGGAATCGCCGTGGTTTCACTGCAGGGCGAAGTGGAGCTTCTTCGCAACATTCGGGCGACGGCCGAGCACACGATCGGTCTGATGCTGGCGCTGCTGCGGCGCCTCCCTACCGCCGTGGCGCACGTCCTGGGGGGTGGGTGGTGCCGTGACGACTTCCGGGGCCACGATCTTTTCGGGCGTGCGGTCGGAGTGGTTGGCCATGGACGACTTGGCCGCATCGTCTCTCGGTATCTGCTGGCATTTGGCGCCGAGGTCCTCACGACTGATCCGGAGGTCTCACCTGGCAACGTTGAAGCCGGGGCGCAATGGGTCGAGATGGACGAGCTCCTAGGTCGGTCGGAGATCGTGACGCTGCACGTCGACGTCCGCCCGGAATCGCGGGGGTTCTTCGATCGTGCCCGAATTCGCGCGATGCGGCGCGGGGCGCTGCTCGTCAACACCTCGAGGGGTGAGCTCGTGGACGAGGTGGCTTTGCACGACGCGCTGGAGAGCGGGCATCTGGGTGGTGCGGCGCTCGACGTGCTTGCCGGGGAGCAATCGGAGGGCATGGGCCACCATCCGTTGGTCAAGTTGGCCCGGGCGCACGGCGGCTTGATCATAACGCCACACATCGGCGGCAACACCCATGAGTCGCTTGCCACGGTCGAGAACTGGCTTGCGGGGCGAGTCGTGGAGGTCCTAGGGGGAGCCTCCGAAGTCCGTCAGTCGATCGCCTCGGTCCCTTCTTCGATTGAGGTAGCTTGACTGACATCTGCTTCGTGGTGAGTCACGGCTTCGCGGCGCGCATGGTCGTGTATTCGCGGGTTATTCCGCTCCTCAGGGGACAGGGCCTCTCCGTTGTTCTTCTCGTTCCGGAGGGTGATACCGCACATCTGAACTCGATTGCTGAGGAGATGGGTTTTCGGGTCGAGGTCATCTCGACGGGTGCGCTGCGTGGTGGCCGCTTGTCCGGTTGGATCCGCCCCTACCTGTTTGAGGATGTAGGCCGAAACCCAGCCCTTCGTGCCAAACACCTGCGGTCGGTCAGGCGCATGGACGCGCGTGGGTTGGCGTCACGCGCGTTCTTCGTCCTGAACCGGGCCGCGTGTCGGATCGCTAGGCTGCGCAGGGCACTCGTGAATTGGCAGCGTGGGAAACTGAGAAGCAGAGTCGTGGGGGAGACCGTCAAGAAGTTGCGGCCGGCAGTTGTGGTTTCGACCTATCCGGTCAACGATCTCGAGGCTTCAGTTCTGCTCGAGGCACAATGTCTAGGTATTCCGACGGTGGGCCAGCTCCTGAGCTGGGACAACATCACCTCGAAAGGACGATGGCTCGTCATACCTGACCTCTTCCTCGCGTGGGGATCGATCATGGCGGAGGAGCTTGGCCGCTACTACGGGGTAGGTGGTGAGCGCGTGATGTGCACTGGTGTGACACACTTCGACACTCACATCAACGGTGTCACTCGGCCGCGAATCGTGGAATCACTCGAGCGGCTCGGACTCGAGGGCGAGCGGCCATACTTGCTATTCGGCATGAGTTCTCCCGTGTTTGCTCCGACGGAAATCGAGGTGGTTGAGCATGTAGCGAGGCTGGTCGAGTCAGACCAGTTTGGCGCCGAGATGCAGCTCGTGGTGCGACCACACCCACAGAATGTCATGGGGAGCATGGCAGATATGAGCTGGCTCCCCCGACTCGAGATGCTACGGTCAAGCCGGGTAGCGGTGCAGTTCCCTCTGATGGTCCGGAGCAGCCTGCCGTGGGCGACAGAACGTGAGGACATGCTGGTCTTGGCCAACCTGATCGGGGGATGCTCGGTCTGCATCAACTCAGGTTCGACACTTAGCCTCGACGCCATCATCCAGGACCGTCCCGTCGTCCTGCCTTTGTTCGATGTCGGTTCGCAGTGGCCCTGGTGGGCTTCAGCAAGGAGAATCGGTGACTACATTCATCAGCGCACCATGATCGAGCTTGGTGGTGTCACCGTTACTCACAGTCTCGAGGAAACCATGCGAGCGATTGCGGTGTACCTGGCTGACCCGTCCGTGCACAGTGCTGGCCGCCGCCTGACGCGCGACCGCGAGCTCGGCCCCTGCGATGGGAGAGCGAGCGAGCGGGTGGCTCGGGCATTGCAGCGGTTGGTCGCAGAGGGCTACTCCGCAGGGGTGCGGGCACTGTCTGGGTGATTCGGAAGAACGCAGTTGAGAGGGAGCTGTGCAGCACCTACAGACTGGGGTGTTGATAACGGAGGAGGAAGGATGAGCGAAGGGAAGCGGGTTCTTGTCACTGGCGCAGGTGGGTTCATTGGCAGTCATCTTGTGGCTGAGCTGAAGAAGCGCGGCGCATGGGTCAGGGGAGTCGACCTCAAGTACCCGGAGTTTGGTTCGACTGAAGCGGACGAATTCGAGCTCCTCGACTTGCGGCGTTGGGACGCGTGCCTGCAAGCTACGCGGAACATCGAGGAAGTCTACGCGCTGGCTGCCGACATGGGCGGCATGGGCTTCATCTCTTGCAACCATAGCCAGATCCTTCACAACAACATTCTCATCAGCACCCAAACGCTCGAAGCCGCGCGACTGAACGGCTGTAGGCGCTATCTCTACACGTCGTCGGCGTGCATCTATCCCGAGTATCTGCAGGACAAGACCGACGTCGAGCCCCTCAAAGAGGAAGCTGCATACCCGGCTCAACCCCAGGATGCCTACGGTTGGGAGAAGCTCATCACTGAGCGCCTTTGCACGCACTACCGGGAGGATTATGGCCTCCTGACGCATATCGTGCGTTTTCACAACATCTTCGGTGAGCGAGGAACCTGGACCGGCGGCCGCGAGAAAGCTCCGGCGGCTCTGTGCAGGAAGGCCGCGGTCGCGAAACTCACGGGTAACCACGTGATGGAGATCTGGGGCGACGGAGAGCAGACGCGGAGCTTCTGTTACATCGACGACTGTGTCGAAGGGATCATCGCGCTCCAGGCTTCCGACTTCACTGAGCCGATCAATTTGGGGCAGGATCGAATGGTAACCATCAACGAGCTTGCTCTCATGGCTGCTGAGGCTGCGGGAATCTCAGTCACTCTCAATCACATCGATGGGCCGCAGGGTGTGCGGGGGCGCAACTCCAACAACAGCCTCATCGAGAGGGTACTCGGATGGCGGTTCAAGGTCTCGCTCGAGGAAGGGATGGCAAGGACCTATCGCTGGATCGAGGATGAGGTGAAGCGTGCCTTGGAAAGTAGCAATCAGGGCGACGAGCTGCTGAGGGCACTCAGCTCCAGTACGGTTGTCAGATCAGCATTACGCTAGCTAGCAACCTGTCTTGGGAGGTGCGGTGGCAAGCTCAGAGCCCTCTTACAGGTCTCGAAAGCAGGCGGAATGGTGATGGACACAGTCTTGGCGGCAACTATGGCGGTTTTCGGGGGTAAGGCGTGTCGGCGGTAATGGGGCAGCCGCGAGTCGTAGGCACTCGTGCAGGCTCCCATTACTGGCGTCAGGCTCCTCTGCCAGGACGAACTCGATCGTACTCTCTGCTGCTGTGGACGACAGGTCTGGCCGTGTTTGCACTGCAGTTTCTCACGCAGATCGAAGGTATCCAGCGAGTGGTGACCTTTGGTAGCATCGGCGTGCTGCTGGCATCGGCCCTAGCCAAGCTGAGAGCGCGAGACCTGAGGCCGCCGGCCGAGCTACTTTTCTACCTCGGACTGGTGTTGTCTTCACTGGTTGCACTTCCATGGGTTGTGGACGAGCCGTTGTTTCTACGCTACTGGCGGCGAATTGCTCAGCTCTTCGTCCTCATGGTGCTGGTCGTGGGGATCGTCCGGCGAACCGGTCGCATCGAAGCGGTGATGACAGGTTTTCTGGTGGCTTCCGCTGCAGGCGCCGGTTATGGCCTATTGACCGGGGAGCTAATGGAGTCCCTCTCTCCAGGAGCGATGACCCGCGCATCGGGGGTCTTCGACAACCCGAATGGCCTGGCCCACGTTTGTCTCCTGGGGCTGTTCGCCACGCTCTTCCTTTGGGAGTGCTGGCGGAGAGCAGTTGTGCATGTCGCACTAACGGTCAATGCCGCACTCTTAGTAGCTGCGATCGTGGCGAGCGGTTCACGGGGCGCTTTCGTGGGGATAGTTGGGCTCATGGTCCTCTGGGCTTGGTTCTGCAAGCTCCGCGAAATCCGGAGGCACCCGTCGGTTCTGGTCGGGCTGCTCCTCGTGGGCGCATTCTTCTACCAGGTGTCGACGCTTGTGCTGGCGGAGACGTTCTTGGGCCAGAGGCTGAGACGGTCAGAGAGCTTCGAGGAACTGCAGGAGAAAGAAGCCCGAGTCCAGCTCTTCGAGAGCGGCTGGCATGTTTTCAAGGGTTCGCCGCTGATCGGAGTGGGACTGAACCAGTTTCGGGCTGCAACCGGTCGGGGTTTGATAGGTCATGCGGACCTCGTCGAGCTTCCAGCCACCACGGGGATCGTGGGGACAGCCCTGTACTATGCGTTTATATTTGGGGTTGGGCGTGCTGCGAAGTTCTCAATGCGACATCTTCCCTGTGGAATGGCCGAGGGAGATAGGAACAGGCTAGCTTTCGCGAAGGTCGCAGTGTGGCTCGTAGTCGGCTTGGGGTTCGTAACGATGACCTTCTGGGATATCGGCCCGATGATCCTGCTTTCGTCATTCTTGGGCCTCGCGTATTGGCATCGGGGCACTGCTCGGTGGCGAAGGCGTAGTCACCTGGCGCCTGGTGGGCCGCAATGGGTGAGGACGCCGCACCTGCTGGGCCCGAGCTCTTCAACTAGGGTTCCTCCTGGCAATGATGAGGGAGCTTCGTGAATGAAGGAGGGGTGGAGCTCAAAGTAGTCGAGGTCGCGGAAGCCGTAGGCCTGGCGTTTGAGGACCTTGATCTTGTTGTTGAGCCTCTCGAGAGGGCCGGTGGAGATGGGGTGCTCGAACCAGGAGAGCACCTGAAGGGCGTGGGCTTCGAGGGTGGCAGCGAGCGTGGCGAAGTGGTGCAGCGTCGTGGCTTGGGCACGGGCGATCCAGGCGAAGAGGACGCGCCCTGCGGCATCGGCGCTGGGCTGGTGCCAGAGCTGACGTAAGTCTTCCTCGAAGAGGTAGGCTTCGTACAACGGTTGATTGAGCGCCATCAGGTCGTCGAGGCGGCTGCGGGCGGTGTCCGGCAGCGTCTCGCCGCCACCCAGCAGCAGGAAGCGGCTTTCCTTGATGACCTTGCGGGTTGGGATGTTGGTGGCGTGAGAGAGCTCGCGTCGGGTTCCGTCGATGGCACGGTTGCCCAGCGCGACAGTGTGAAAAGGGTCGTGCACGATGGTGAGGCGAGGGAAGACGGCTTGCACGGCCAGCCGGTAGGCCGGCCACATGTCGAGTGCGACGGCGTCCAGGTGTGGGCCAGCCGGCTCGAGGGTGCGGAGGAAGGGAATGAGCGGCCCGGCGTCGCGGCCTTGGGCCACCCGGAGGATCTGACCGGTCTCGAGATCGAGGGCCACCGTCATATACCGATGGCCCTTGTGGGCGGCGAACTCGTCGACGGCAATCAGCCGGACAGTGCGCAGCAACCGCCGTTTCAGCCAGCGGGTGAGATGCGTCTTGAAGGCATCCTTGACCAGGTCCCACCCCACACCTCATTGTCAGATCGAACCACGCCGCTCGACAGTGCCGGCACCGTCGCTCACACGGCTAAAGCTCCCCGTGCAGGCGCACCACGCCCCCTGCGTACTCCGTCCGCACCTGCCGGTCGCCGTGCAACCTCATCGTGTGATACGAGCAACTCGTCGTTGCCATCGCCGCCCCTTATCGTTTTCTTCCAAGTCCGGAAGCATGACTGCCCTGGCGGCGACGCTACCTCTACCCCTTGCCGGATGAGCCTCAACTGAGAGCGAGAACGTGTCGACGAGCCGCGACGCTGGAGAGCACCTGGGTGGGCTGCCACCGGTCCGCGGACAGCGACCAAGACAGCCGCTGGTCCTGCCGGATCAACCTGGTGGGTCAAGCGGGTCTGCTGTTGCCCCGGAAACTCTATTTTATCAGTGAGTGTGTCGTCCTTCATGCCGCGGCGCTGGGTTCGCAAAGCGCAGACGTTGTACTCTGACGCTGGCTGTGCCTCGCGCCAGCGTTCTGCGGAGCGCCACCTCCGAAGACAGGTTTTCCGGATCTCTGAGGTATGCCACGATGAGAAGATCTCACTCGAAGACTGGTTGAATCGGCGGGACACGCGCCGTGATCAGCTCGCCTGGATGCTCGGGCTTGAGCCTGTGCGGCTCCGAAGTGACCTCGAGCCCCAGAGCACCGGTCAATTGCAGAGAGATAGGTTCACGGTGGAGAAACTTGTCATCCAGAGTCTGCCTGGGCTTCTCGTTACAGCCAACTTCTATCTGCCGCGACAGTCACGGGGACCCTGGCCCTGCGTGATCTATCTCAACGGCCACTGGCCGTCGCTCGATGGTGCGAAAACGGGCTTCCAGGACCGCTATCTCTGGTACCCCGCCCACGGCTTCGCCCTCCTCGTCCTCGACCCCCTGCAGTTCGGCGAGATTCCCGGGATCCACCTGGGCACGAACCGGCTCAGCATGTGGCACTGGCTATCCCTCGGGTACACCCCTGCCGGCGTGGAGGTCTGGAACGCGATGCGGGCCATCGATTGGCTCGAGACGCGGCCGGAAATCGATGCCACCCGCATCGGCGTGACCGGTATCTCGGGCGGTGGGGTGATGACCCAGTACCTCGCCGCTCTCGATGAGCGGGTGAAGGTCGCGGCCGCCTCGTGCTCCACCTACACGATCGCCGATCAGATCTGCAAGCGCCTCGTGCAGGGCCAGTGCGACTGCACCTTCTTCCCCAACGTGTTCGGGTTGGATTTTCCGGATATCCTCGGGCTCATCGCCCCCCGTCCCTTGCTCATCCTCGGGGGCAGGAAGGATCCGATCTTCCCGCCTTCGGGGTTTCGCGGGGCCTACCGGCGTGTCAAGCGAACCTACGAGTGCTGCCCCGAGACGCGCCTCGACGGTCCCCGTGTGCGGCTTGTCGAATCGGGAGCGGGGCACACCGATCCTCCGCATTTCTTGGAGGAGACGCGGCGATGGATGGCGAGGTGGCTGGGGCTGGCCGATCGCCTCTCCGATTCGGACTACCGGGAGCTCACACCGCTGCCTTCACCGCCTTCAGTGCTGCGCTGCGTTGAGCGGCCCCCGGCGCGGGCGCTCAACTACGGCGTGCACGAAGCCTGGATCTGCCCGTCGCGCCCGACTATGCCTGCGAGCCGACGCGCGTGGGAGGAGCGTGCCGCTGGATTGAGGGACGTGCTCCGCACGAGGGTCTTCGGCTGGGTCCCCGACACCCCGCCGCCGTTCGCGGCGCGAAAGCTGATCGGCAGCGGCGGTTTCGCGGGCACGCTGGCACGGTACGAGAAGTGGGAGATCCAGACCGAGGCAGGGCTGCGGGTCGTCCTCGATCTTGTCCAGCCGAGCCGGTCAAAGCAGGCACGCGGCATAGTCCTCTGGGTTCGCAGGGCAGCGGATCAAGTCGGGTTTCCCGACCTCGACGAGCTGCTGCCCCTCCTCCCCGAGTGGGTCGTGGCGGCGGTGTCGCCGCGCCTGTCCGAACGCCCGCTACCCACGGCAAGGTATGCCGAGATCGAGCGTTCGGCGGCACTTCTCGGTCGCACGCTAGCCGCCATGTGGGTGTGGGATGTCCTGCGAGCGGCGCAGTGGGTCCGGGAGCAGGCTGGAAACGAGCAGATCCCGCTCATCGTGTATGGCAAGGGTGATGCCGCCCTCGTGGGTTTGATTGCGGGCGTCATGGACGAGCATGTGGAGCAGGTCGTGGTCTCCGACCTTCCCACCTCTTTCCGGACGGCTCCACCCCTGCTCACGCTCTGGCGCGACGCCGACGTACCCGAGATTGCCGGGATCATTGCTCCACGAACGCTGACCTTTGTCCCCGAGATCCTGCCTGCCTTCGAGGTCACTCGGGGCCTGTTCCACCTCTGCGGCGCGGCGGACCGCCTCCGTGTCGAACTCAGCGTGGCCGAGGCCGCCATGGCCGGTCTCAATCCGCATGAAGGAGCGCGAGCGTAGGCAATGCTCACCGAAGAGCAGTACGTACAGCAACAGATCGCGGTCGGTCGGCGCATTCACCTGCACGACGGCGTGTGGTGGGAGCAGGTCTACCCCTTCTACTGCAAGCCGGCGTGGGTCTACAAGGCAGTGGAGCCCGGCTCGGCGCGACCGAGTAGAGCTCGTAGCCTGCTTGGATTCAGCCATCAGACGGTGAACGACGGGAAAGCCAACCGTTTGCTCCCGCTGATGGTGCTGGATCGGTCGGGGCTGGATGGATTCGACCTAGGCAAGCTCTCCGCAAACCTGCGAAGCAAAGTGCGCCGGGGCCTCCGGCGCTGCGAGGTGAGGCCACTTACGGTCATCGATTCACTTCTCGAACGAATGCGAGAGATCAACATCCTCCAGGCAGAACGTCAGGAGGCGCACTTCGGCGCCGAAACACCCGTCCACCGCTATACAAAGGAAGCCGATGCATGGAGGGCCCAAATCCGGCGGGAATTCACGCTCGAAGGCCGGGAGTGGTGGGGGGCGTTCGTGGAAGGCCAGCTCGCGGCGTACCTGCGCACATTGCAGGTCGAGGACACACGCGTGATCCAACAGACCAAAGCCGACCCGGCCTTCTACAGGTACTATCCGATGGACGCGCTTTACTTCACAGTCCTGTCGCAGGCCGCCGCCGACCCGGGTTGTCGGCGAATCATCAACGGTCGCCCCCAGCACGAGAGCCTCAACCACTACAAGGAGCAGTTCTTTTTCAGCGCGGTTGGCATCCCGTGGTTCTCGAGCAGCGCCTGGTTCGTCGGGGCCGCCAGACGGGCGCTGGCGTTGGCTAGCCAGGTCCGGTGCCTGGGCCGCAAAGCAGGTCCTTCACCGACCTTCTCGGTCGAGGGCGGGGCCAAACACGCAGCCGGGGAGCCGACAAGATGATAAGCGAGGAGGAATTCGCACTGGAGGAGCAACGGCTCGGCAAGCGCGTGCATCGCCATGACGGTGTATGGTGGGTGAGTGCTGCCCCTTTCTACTGCAAGCCAGTTCATGAGTTCCGACCGTTCGCACCCGGGGGCGCCAGACCTTCGCCACTCTGGGCACCTGGCGGGTACTCCCACCAGGTCAATGAGGAAGCCCAGGGCAACCAATACGTCGACTGGATGGTCCTGTCCGGTCAAGAGCTTGGGCAGTACAGCCTTGCCGCACTACCTGCAAAGAAGCGCAACAAGGTACGGATTGGCTTGAGGGAGTGCACGGTTGAGCCTCTTCAACCTCAGGACGATGTGCTCCACGCGATGAGGGAGATCAACATCTCCCAGGCGGAGAGGTTCCAGCTGGCTGGTGACCGCCGTGACTTCCTCCCACCCGAGTACTACGTTCGCAACTCAAGCAGGTGGGCACGGGACATGAGGGCTTTGTTCGCCCACCTCGGGCACGTGTTCTGGGGTGCCAGGGTAGGTGAACGGTTGGTTGCGTACATCGATGTCTTGAGAGTCGCTGACTCCTGGATCTTTGGCGCGGTCAAGAGCCACTCATCGTGGCTCCGCCAACGTCCTGTCGACGCCCTCTACCACGTGGTACTGCAAGCGGCGGTTAGCGACGCGTTTTGCCGTCGCGTCGTGAACGGTGGCCCGGACCCGGACCGACCGACTCTCGATCATTTCAAGGAGAGCTTCCTCTTCCGGTCTGTCAGAGTCCACTACTACAGCCATTCGCTTGTCAGGTCGCCATTCGTCAGGAGGTTGGTCAAGCCTCTCGTGGCGTGGTATAGGCGTCTCCGGCCGCGGTGAGAGGGGTCTGGCGGCCGAGTGAGAACCGTGGCGATGCGATATCATGAGAATGTGCAGGAGCAAAAACCCGGTAGCCGAGCGGAGGGTCAAGTGAGTCTTTTGAAGAGAGATAAGCCATTTCTCTTGGCGTCCGTTGGCTACCCTCCGGTTCAAGGTGCTGTAGGTACGATCATGAAGCAGCTCCTGGATAGGTTCGAGCGGGGTTCTGCTGTCGTGGGTACCTGTCGTTGGCTCCGCAGCTCGGCCAAGACAGCCGACCAGGAAGCGACACATCCCCGCCATGAGGTTTCTTTGCGGTTCGGCAATAGGCTCGATCGACTGGCCTTTTCTTTCGAGTGGAGAGTCGCCGCCCTTGGGCTCAGGCGCCTCGTGTACAAGTACGATTGCCGTGCCGTGTTGGCGGTATTCCCCGACCTCCCCATGGTGCGTGCGGCGATTGCCGTGGCGGAAGCGTGCAGAATCCCATTCCTTGTCCACCTTCACGATACGGTGGAGGAGTCGCTTTCCGGGACCCCCTACGAGCGGATGGCGAGAGAGGTGGAAAGCGCGATCTTCAGGCGGCCCTGGCAGGCCTTGCCTCTGACGGGTGGCCTGAAGGAACACTACGGCCGCAAGTACGGTACCGATTTTATCGAGCTTCCTCATCCCTACTCCGAAGACCTGCCTGTGAGCTTCGACCCCACGCCTTTCGCGGCAACGGCATGCTGGTCAGGGAATGTCTACGCGATCAACGACAGGTCTTTCGTCAGGCTGTTTGATGCGTGCAGAATGGCGGGTGCCAGGTTCGTCGTGACGAGTCCGATGCCGAAGGCCAGCTTCTACCGGTTCGTGGACGGCGAATTCGACGTCCGGTTCCTGGCGCGCAGGTCCGAGTACCTCGAGTTTCTGCGGCGGCAGGCGGTGCATGTCGTGGGGCTCAACTGGCCGGACGAGACTAGTGTTCACCGAGACGAGTTGGCAACCATCTTTCCCACCAAGATGCCCGAGTATCTGGCAAGTGGCGTTCCAGTCCTTGTTCACTGCCCTCAGGAGTACTACCTTGCGAGGTTCATACGCGAGCGAGGCTGCGGCTTGGTGGTGTCGGATCGAGACCCAGGAGCCATCGAGACAGTAATGCAGCGGCTCATGAGGGAAACCGGTCTGCGTGCAGAACTCGGCCGGCGGGCTCTGGAGGTTGTCCGGGATCGCTTCTGCGTCACCAGGGTTGTCAGTGTGCTCGCCCGGCACCTGGACGACGTTCAAAGGAGTCTCAGAGGTGCCTAGTGCGGCCAGTCTGGCAATGAACGTCAGGCTCTACCGTGAGCAAGTGCGGAAGGCTCTGACCTACGTACGCGCGTGGGATTCGTACTGGCAAGAGACCCTGCAAATGGAGAAGACCGGCGGACGGGGGGACTTGCTGGGCGCGTACCCGCTAGATTTCCGTCCGAGGCTACGGGAGGGCCACTATCCCACCTCCGATTTCGAGGGCGTTCCGATGTGGCCACATCCGGTGGACGGACGCCCCCGCTATTTCACCACCGCAATGACCTCCTGTGCCCTTGCTTTGTGGCATCACTTCGTTGTGGACGGAGATTCGGGAAGCCTTCACCGTATGCTCCGGATTGCTAGACGACTTCTTGCAGGCTGCTGGGAAGGATCGGAGCTGCACCTCCTCGACGATGGGCGCGAACCGCTGCTGTCGGCGATGAGCCAGGGCGAGGCGATGAGCGTCCTCTGCCGCGCGTGGCAAGCGACGGGTGAGGAGGAGTACCGGGTTGGTGCTTTGGCATGCCTCGGGCCGTTTCGCCGGAGCGTTGAAGATCGAGGGGTAATAGGTCGTTTTTCCGCCTCAGGTTCTGTCTGGTTCGAGGAGTTGACCACAAAGCCGCTTCATCACATCCTGAACGGCATGGTCTATGCGATCTGGGGTCTGCAGGACCTGGCCAGCGCGACGGGCAACTTGGAGGCGTTCGAGCTGTCCGAGATGGGGGTGCAAGCGATCGAGACTGAAATCGGCAGGTTCGACTTGGGCTGGTGGTCATCGTATTGGGTTCCCGAGCCGGGTGGCGTGTGCTACCCGGCTAGCGCCATGTACCACTCGCTCCACATCTGCCAACTCAGGGCTTTGGGATGGGTTCACGGCAGGACGAAGATCCTTGCAGCAGCAGATCGGTTTCGTTCCTACGCGTCTCGCCCGCTGAATCGTCTGCGCGCCGCCTACACGCTACTCAAGGGCAAGCGCCAGCTTCGAGCACACAGAGCAGGCGCAAAGTGACCCGACGCCTCTCGATCCTGTTTGCGGTGGCCGGCTTCCCCACGCTGGGCCGGCCGAACCGGCAGGTGTTCAACCAGTACTCTGCGGAGGCGTTGGCTGGCGTTGTTGATCTGAATGTCGTCTTCTTGCGACTCTGGCGCCCTGGCTGGCCCTTCTTGGCGACTGAGGGAAGGGACTTCGGGAGGGTTCACACGCTCGCCGTTCCGGGGTTTCCCGGCGGGTGGTCGTTGTCAATGAGGCGCCTGACAGATCCATGGACTCTCCTACTCTTCCGCGAGGTCGGTTTCCGCCTTCTCAAGCGTCTCCTCAGTGAGTGCGACATCATTCACTCGGTGGATGTATTCAATCCAGGCGTTCCAGCAGGGTCCTGGGCTCGACGGTACGGTAAGAGGCACGTCGTCCAGGCCACAGGCTCTGACCTCAACGCGCTCCTGCCGGCGGAGGGCAGGCTGCCGGTGATACGCGGATGGCAGGGGCGCATCGACGGTGCTGCCTGCAACAGCGCAGCACTTCGGGTGGTCCTGATGTCGTTGGCACCGGGCATTCCGGTTGTCGAGACGGTCTACCGCGGGGTCGATCTCGAGCGCTTCTCCCCATCACTTCGGGATGTGGCCGACCCACAGCAGGGTCAAGGCATCCGGTTCCTCTATCTTGGTGGGCTGCCTTCGTATCCCTATCACCCGTGGCGGAATGACACCAAAGGCGGCGTCACGCTGATGGGCGCCTGGTCCATGGTGGAGCCAGAGCTCATCGCCATGGGTGCTTCGTTGGTCTTCGCCGGTCCCCAGGCGGTGTCCGGTTGCAGCGAGTCGTGGAGAGCAGGGCTCCGGCACCCGGATAGCGTGTGCGTGGCTGGCACGGTCAACCCAGCGGACCTGCCTGGGGAGTATGGCAAGACCGATGTGGTCCTTGTCCCTAGTCGGGAGGAGGGGCTTCCCAACGTGGCCGTCGAGGCGATGGCCTGCGGGCTACCAGTAGTTGGATCCCGTGCTGGGGGTATTCCGGAGGTGGTTGTTGACGGCCAGACAGGGCTGCTCGTGGCGCCGGGCTCGGTGGGCGAGCTGGCCCGGGCAATGCTGATCCTCGCATCAGCGCCGGAACGCGTCCGGCAGATGGGAGCCGCGGCAAGGGTGCGGGCAGAGAAGGTTTTCGACCGGCGAATGTATCCGAGGAAGATGCTCCAACTCTATAGTGAGGTTCTTTCCCTTCCGGCGTGACTTGGCTCGAGCCGCCCATGCGAAGGATGGCGCTACGAAACTGACGCTCGGGAGGCGGTCGGCTGACTTCGGGTAGTCGCGGCGTGATGGCGTAATGGTAAGTGACAGGAAGGACTGTCCGAGAATGTCGACACGCCCCCAAGTGTGCATCCTGTCGAGTGGCAGAAAAGCCAACGACGAACGCATCTACTACAAGATTGCCAGATCACTTAGGAAGCGTTTCGAGAGAGTCGTCATTGCCGCCCCTGGAGAACCCGACCACAGATTCGATGATGGTATCGAGTTCAGAAAGGTCGAACGGAGGCGCTCGCGCTTCAATCGGTGGGGCACATGGCGATCGCTCTATCATGTGGCCACCTTGTGCGATGCCGAGGTGTTCCAGTGCGAGGAGCTCGATGCCTGGCTGATCGGTTGGCTTGTAGCCCGGCGGACTGGGGCACGACTGGTCTTTGACGCGCACGAGTTCAATCCAGCTGAGATAACCATCGGCAGTAGGGGGCTTGTTCGGTGGGTACTCTGGCGGGTCGTGGTGGCCCTGGACCGTTTCCTGGTGAAGAGGACCGACCGCGTCCTCGTCGCCAACGATATCGTGCGAGCCTATTACTTGATTCTGCACCGGTTCGCCAGGGTGGCGGTGCTTCACAATTCCCCAGTGCTGGGCTTGTTCAGGGGAGCCGACCCGCCGCCGCGGAAAGAGTATCTCCTGTGCCACGAGGGATCGCTGGGATTCTCGAGGGGCCTCAAGAGCCTCGTGAGAGTCGTTGAAAGGCTGCGAAGTGCGGGTGTCAACGCGAAACTGCTAATCGTGGGCGATGTCTATGGAAAGGAACGCGCTTGGCTCGAGCATGAGCTTTCGAGAAGCGACCTGATCGAGTGTGTCGATCGAACGGGTTGGTTGCAGTACCCCAAGGTGGGGGAGGCGATCGAGCGTTGTGAAATCGGATTGATAACAATGGAGCCGACCCCATCGAACATGCTTTGTGGTCTGCCGAACAAGCTCTTCAATTACATGCGATATGGCCTCCCGGTGGTAGCGCCAGACTTCCCGGAAATTGCCAGGGTAGTTTCGTCGGAGCAGTGTGGACTGATATACCAATGCGGCGACAGCAACGGGCTTTTCGAGGCTGTAGGGCGCCTGGCTCATGACGAGAGCCTGAGGAGGAGGCTAGGAGAGGCAGGGCGGGCAGCCATACAGAGGCGCTATGCCTGGGAACTGATGGAGCCCGTGCTCTTTGAGGCATATTGCGGTCTCGGCAGCGAGGGGCCCGATGGGAGAGCTGGAGGAGCTGCGCGGGAGTCGGCGTCAGGTGTCCGGCCGTGAGTGAGGACCTTGGCGCGGCGGCTCATTATGGTCCTGGTCGAGGCCTACGGCGGCGCGACACGCACACTGGTGGCGCTTCATCACATTGTGCGGTTGTCGGTGGGGAACCCGGACCTTCCCGCTGCGCTCCTTGCGAGGACAGGCTCATTGCTTTCGCACCTCCAGTGACGCTCGCGTGGTTTCTGCGGACAACAATGAGAGTAGCATTGTAGGGTAGGATCGGTGGGTAAGAAGGGCTTCTTCGCAGAGCCTGTCGAGGGATCGCACCTCCCTGAGTGGGACCGATTGGCGGCGGCGCACGGGTGTCTGTTCGATTCGGTGCGCTGGACGCGCTTGTTCGAGCCGCGGATCCGGCGGGTGGGGCTGTTCGATGCCGGCGGCACGCTGCGCGGTGGCTTCTGCGTCTGGGAGCAGCGTAAGCTCGGGCTGAGGATCCTCCGCAACCCGCCGTTCACGCCGCAAATTGGTCCTTTCTTCGAGCCTCGGGCCTCCAACGCCGCTGCTCACACCAACGAGGAACGGGACGTCATGGAAGCGATGGTCGCCTGGCTCGACTGCCAGCGCGCGGCCGTCGTCTCCCTCGGCCTCGCCCTCAGCGTCAGCGATTGCCTGCCCTTCTACTGGCGAGGGTACAAGGTTGTGCCACACTACACGTACCTGTTGGACCTGAGCCGGTCCAAAGACGACCTTCTGGAAGCAATGTCGACCGAGCGGCGAAAGAACCTCCGCAAGGCAGAAACCGATGGCATCGATGTCCGAGATTGCACCGACCCTGGTGTGATCGGTGGCCTCGTGCGGGGCACCTTCTCTAGAAACGGGAAACGCTTCGCAGAACAGGCGATGGACGCCATCCTCGGCGCAATGCCCCCTTCAGGCGGGAGTATCTGTAAGGTCGCTTGGAAGCAAGACAAGGCAGCAGCCGGCGTGTACGTTGTTCTCGGTCCTCGGTCCGCCTACTACCTAATGGGGGGATACTCTGACGGAGCGCACCACGGTGCCGGTGCCCTCGCGATGTGGCACGCAATCCTCGAGGCGAAGAGGAGGGGTTTGCAGGTCTTTGACTTTGAAGGCTCGGTGATCCCTCCTGTAGAGCGGTATTTCCGCGGCTTCGGCGGCACGCTGACGCGGGTATTCAGCGTCCAGAAGGCTTGGCTAGCGCTCGAGATGTTCCTCGGGGCGATCTCGAAGTACAGGAACCGCTTCTGATGGCCACCACGGGGAAGGGGCCGGTACAAGCGACCATGACGGGCTCTTCGAGGACCCCTGCGCGCCCCGGTTTGTGGCCGAACGGCGCCCCGTTTGCGCTCTTTCTCTCACACGACATCGACCAGATTCATGACCGGGAGATGTGGCGGATTATTGCGGATCTCAATCACATCCGGCGAGTCGTCTTCGGCGGCGAAACCGGGAGCGCGCGGTTGGCGGCCGCCAGGGTGGCGCGTGCTCTCTTCAAGCCCAAACCCGCGACGAGAGACTTCGCTACCATCCTCGAGATCGAGGCCAGGTGGGGTTTTAAGTCGACCTTTTTCGTTCTGCACGACCACTACTGGAGAAGGTACGGGGCTCGGTTCCGTATCCAGCAGCCAGAGATGCGGCGAATCGCGCGGATGATCCTGGATGCTGGATGCGAGATCGGATTGCACGGCGGCTACTACAGGTTCAACGATCCCGATGCGTATCGGGAGAGCTGCTTGGCCCTTGAAAACACTTTCGGAGCGAAGGTGGTCGGTATCCGGAACCACTGGCTCCGCTTGACAGAGGGAGAGACCTGGGCTGCACAAGTTGCTGCGGGCCTCTCGTACGACGCCACGTTCGGGTTCAACGAGACGCTTGGACCTCGTGACGGCGCACAGCAACCGTTCTGGGCTGTGGAGCCTTCCCATCCAGACAACAGCGGCCTCGTAGAGCTACCGCTCACGGTCATGGACTCAACGCTGTTCCGGTGTCTCGGCCTGGGCGGGACAGCCGCTCTCGAGCGCGCGTGGCGGACGATCGAGCCGGTCATCGAGTCCGGCGGCCTGGTGACGCTGTCGTGGCACAACAACTACTTCAACGAGCCGGAGTACTGGGACTGGCAGTGGGTGTACGAAGAGCTTCTCAGAAGGCTCGCGACGTTAAGGCCCTGGTGCGCGACCGGAGCCGAGATCGACCAGTGGTGGCGAAAGTGGCAGGCAGGCAGAGCACCGGCTTCCGGGCAACCGGAGCCGCCCTCGGCCTGATTTCGCGGTGGGAGCGCCCGCGACCGGACTCCTGACGGTTCGAGGGCCTGGCCCCTGGAGGCGAACCTGAGGATTCTCTACTGCATGCAGTTCTTCACCGGAGCGGGGTCACCGGGGACGCTCAACCCCCGCAAGCTCGCGCTCCGTCTGGCCAGTCGTGGGCACGAGGTTCACGTGATCGGAACGGATCACAACATCATCAACGATGGCGTCGAGCTTCCTGAGTCCGTTGTGCTGGACAGAGGGGGGAGTCTCACGGTTCACCGCGTCCCATCGGCCAGGGGAATGCGGAAGAGCCTTAGAGCGTATCCGTAAATAGATTGACTTCTTGAGTGCTCGAATCTAGATTGGCCCCAGGAGGGCGAACATGGCACGAGCGCGATCCTGGGAGGTTTCGGATGCGTTTTGGCAAAGAGTGGAGCCGCTGATTCCGGCGCGAGCGGTTCGCCAAGAGGGTCGCCTGTACCAGCGGAAGCCTGGTGCAGGCCGCAAGCCGATGGACCCAAGGACCGTCTTCGAGGCCATCGTGTTCGTCCTCCGCACTGGATGCCAGTGGAAGTCGCTGCCGAAAGAGCGCTTCGGGAGCGCCAGCTCAGTGCACCGCTATTTCCGGACATGGCTGAAGGCAGGGTTCTTCCTGGCGCTCTGGCAAGCCGGCCTCGCGGAGTACGACGAGATGGAGGGCATCGCCTGGAGATGGCAAAGCGTTGACGGCAGCCTGCTGAAGGCCCCGCTCGCCAGAGAGTCCGTCGGTCGCAACCCGACGGACCGGGGAAAAAAATGGAAGCAAGCGGCACCTCCTGGTCGACGCGCGTGGGGTCCCGCTGTCGATCTGCGTCACCGCAGCCAATCGGAACGACGTGACCCAGCTTGAGCTGCTCCTCGACACGCTGGTCTGCAGGCCACGCCGGCGTCGCCGGATGTACCTGCTTGCCGACCGAGGGTACTCGGGACGACCGGCGCTCAACGCGGTCACAGAGCGTGGCTACCATCCCCGCATTCGCCAGCAGGGCACGGCCCGCCGAGGACGGCCACCCAAGCACAGGCGGTGGGTCGTCGAGGCCACCCACAGCTGGTTCAACCGCTTCCGGAAGCTCCTTGTCCGATTCGAGCAGCTCCACGACAGCTACCTCGCCCTCGTCCATCTCGCCGCAGCCATCATCGCCTTCCGCAAAGCCGCACCTATTTATGGATAGGCTCTTAGTCTCGGCCCGCAAAAACGCGTGCGGTGAGAAATGCGGGCTCGCCGCCTGTCCGCTTTTTCGCCTGCGGCCGATGCGACCACGGCAGGGTTGACGGCCGCGCCGGCTCCTCGTACTTTGTCGGCCATGTCACGTGCCAGCCGGTTGCACAGCCTCGCTTTCGGAGGGTGCCCCGCCGGCGTCGCGAAGGAGCCTCGATGACCCAGGTATCGGTCAGCCCCAATGGTGAGACGTTTCCCCTACCCGAGCCTCACGAGTACGGCCCCGAGTACGACCGCCTCGCGGCGTTGGCCGCGCAGGCGCGGGCCGAGGGCAAGGAGGTGGTGGTCGTCATGGGGGTCGGCTTCGTCGGCGCGGTGATGGCCGCGATCGTCGCCGACACCGTCGACGAGGCCACCGGCCAGCCCTCGAAGTTCGTGATCGGCTGCCAACGCCCCTCGACGCGCTCGTTCTGGAAGATCCCGATGCTCAACCGGGGCCAGTCACCGGTGAAGGCCGAGGACCCCGAGGTGGCGCCGATGATCGCCCGCTGCGTGCGCGACAAAAAGACGCTCGTGGCGACGTTCAACTCGGACTGCCTGAACCTCGCCGACTGCGTGATCATCGACGTGCAGTGCGACTACAAGAAGGAGTCGCTGGGGAACCTCCGCACCGGCGAGGTCGAGATGGGCGCGCTCGAGGACACGCTGCGCACCATCGGCGAGAAGATCCAGCCGCACTGCCTGGTGCTCATCGAGACCACGGTGGCGCCGGGGACCACGGAGTTCGTGGCGTTTCCGATCCTCAAGCGAGCGTTCGACGCGCGCGGCATCACCTCCGACCCGGTGCTCGCCCACTCGTTCGAGCGCGTCATGCCGGGACGCGAGTACGTGGCGTCGATCCGCGACTTCTGGCGGGTGTGCGCCGGCTGCACCGACGAGGCGCGGCGGCGGGTCGAGAAGTTCCTCACCGAGGTCCTCAATACCGCCGAGTTCCCCCTCACCGTCATGGATCGGCCGATCGAGTCGGAGACCACCAAGATCGTCGAGAACTCGTACCGGGCGACGATCCTCGCGTTCCTCAACGAGTGGAGTCTGTTCGCCGAAAGAAACGGCGTCGACCTCGTCAAGGTCATCCGCGCCATCAAGATGCGCCCCACCCACTCGAACATGATCTTCCCCGGCCCCGGCATCGGCGGCTACTGCCTGCCCAAGGACGGCGGGCTCGGGTACTGGGCGTACAAGCACATCCTGGGGTTCGAGGACGACATCTTCCGCCTCACCACCGCCGCCATCGACATCAACGACACGCGTGGCCTGCACGCCGCCGAGCTCACCCGCGACGCGCTGCGCAACATGGGGCGCTACATCGCCGGCTCGGAGGTGCTGATCTGCGGCGCCTCGTACCGCGAGGACGTGGGCGACACCCGCTACTCGGGGTCGGAGCTGGTGGCGCGCAAGCTCACCGAGATGGGCGCGTCGATTCGCGTCCACGACCCATACGTGGACCACTGGTTCGAGCTCGAATCGCAAGACACTTACCCCGCCCCCGGCCACTCTTGGGCACGGTTTTTCCGCAATCAAAAGGAGCTCGCCAACGTCCGGGTGCAGAAAGACCTGCCGGTGGCGCTGGCCGGCGTCGAGGCACTGGTGCTGGCGGTGCGGCACCAGCCGTACCTCGAGTTGGACCCCGATCAGGTCGTGCAGTGGGTCGGCCATCCGCTGGCTGTCGTGGACTGCTTCGGCATCCTCGACGACGCCCGCATCCAGCGCTACTTCGAGCTCGGCTGCGAGGTCAAGGCGCTCGGCCGCGGCCACATCCAACGCCTCAAGGAGCGCGTCCGGAGCGCCACTCGCCCACCCACCAGGTGATCGGTGCTCAGAGGGTTACGTCGCCGTTTCTGGTTCTCGTCTCTGAGCCCCTGTCTTTCCACCGCCACTGCCTTCGGCCTTCAACCGGGCGGGCAGCGGGGCCGCCGGGTCACCACCAGTTGGTGGGGTCGCCGGTGACGTTGTCGACCATCGAGACGTACGCCCAGCTCCGACCCTGCACGCCGTGCGGCGTGTCGTCGAGCGGCAGCACGGTGAGGCCGTAGGTGC
>ERZ1026800.344-NODE-344-length-41626-cov-4.981108_pt1 | contig 41626 bp, 34 predicted proteins | sample MGYA00520873_ERZ1026800 | MGnify/ENA primary metagenome ERZ1026800 (study PRJEB33270, sample SAMEA104284475) | anaerobic digester metagenome | biome: Anaerobic digester microbiome; feature: mesophilic sludge digester; material: Anaerobic digester biomass | place...
GTTGTATGCCGGGGTGGTGGCGGCGGGGGTGGTCCTGGATGTTCTGGTTTATACAGTCTGGCTGAAGCGGCGCACACCCTTTTCAATATTATTTGGCGGGATTTCAGGCGGCATGCCCATCCTTGCCGGGCGTGTGCTTGCCACCGGAAAAATTGACCCAATCGGCTTGCTGCTGGCATTTGCCATCCTTCTGTGGATCCCGACTCACATCATGACATTCAACATTAAATATCAGAAGGATTATGCTGCTGCGGGCATACCGACTTTCCCCTCCACCTATGGAGTCCCCACAACCCGGGTATTGATTGCCCTCTCCACCCTGCTCACCGTGGCAGCCCTGCTGCTGGCGGGATTCTGGCTGCAAATTTCCTTGCCCGTCCTTATAACGCTGGCAGGATTGGGCATCCTAATGATGCTGCTGGTGGCAGCCAGCATCATCATCCGTACGCGGATGTTGAATTTTGTTCTGTACAAAGGCGCTTCCATCTTCATGTTACTCTCCATGATCCTGTTGATCCTGGGCGGCATCTAATCCTGATATTTTCAAGAAGGAGATTTCCATGAAACGTGCACTTCGTATCATCACCATCATTCTGCTTTCATTGACCATCGTTTTCACTGTTCTGGGTGGGGCAGGCACATCCTGCGTCGCCTGGAATGCGGATACCCTGGAAGGCAGCATGGCGAAAATGGCTCCGGTCATGACCCAGTTGAAAATCCTGGTTGTCCTGTCCATTGCTGCGGGCTTGTGGGGAATTTACAGCACCATCCGCTTGAGCAAGGGCAGGGCGAATGGCTGGCTGTTCACCATTCTGTTCCTGGTTATAGGCGCGGTCACTTCAGGCATCCAGTATTATTATTCCTCCACGCTGCGCGGTAGCACCGCTCCCAACTCCATGCGGCTGTATATCACCCTGTTAACCCTGTTGGTCCTGCTCATCATCCGGCTGCCAGGCATTTGGACCGGGACCGGCTTTGACAAGCCTAAAAGCGACAAAACTACTGAACTGGCGGGTGGAGCGGCGCTATTTGTCAGCGGTTTGATCACCCTGACTACGCCCTTCTGGGCGGCGAACACCCATATCATCAATGGCTATAACACCGTCTATGATTTGCTGGTGCCGCTGCTGGTGGCGGGCGGAGCGGCTGTTTTCTATGGCTGGATCCTCCTGCGCCGTGCCCTCCGTCCGGTCAAGCATGAATTGGAGGAAGCAGGCGCCGCCCCCCGGGTCGTCATCCAGGGATAGTTTCGTTTCCTTCAAACTGGTTGTTGGCATAACCACATATTGACCCTGCGGCAGGATATTAACCAACTGCCATCGGATCCAATAGAAAATAACACAGCCGGGCAATTCAAAGAGTGGAAAGAAAATCTCCGCTTCCCTGAATTGCCCGGTCAGGATTCACGCTCCAGACCAGCCTTCACATGGAAAACCCTGCCAATCCGGTTTACCCAGCAATTTATGTCTTATGAACCACCTCACCCCTGCTTCCGAAAAAAAGAGGTGTCGACGGGATGTCTACACTCTATGAGTGTTTGAACCCGTGATCCGGTTGGATAAAAAAAAAGAGGTGTCGACGGGATGTCTACACTCTGTGAGTGTTTGAACCCGTGATCCGGTTGGATAAAAAAAGAGGCGTCGACGGGATGTCTACACTCTGTGAGTGTTTGAACCCGTGATCCGGGTGGATAAAAAAAGAGGCGTCGACGGGATGTTTACACTCTGCGAGTGTTTGAACCCGTGATCCGGTTGGATAAAAAAAAGAGGCGTCGACGGGATGTCTACACTCTGTGAGTGTTTGAACCCGTAATCCGGTTGGATAAAAAAAGAGGCGTCGACGGGATTTGAACCCGTGATCAGGGTTTTGCAGACCCTTGCCTTTCCACTTGGCCACGACGCCATGGTTGAAACCAGGTAGCAGGATTTTAACATCCATCGGGGGAATGGTCAAGTTAATGATTCTATAAACATCCATCAGCGGATCAGTGATTTTTCAGACTAGGGAATATGAACCCGCCCCCCAGCCCCTGATCCGGCGTTTTCATGTACACTTAAGATGACTTAATTGGCATACGGCTTACAGGTATTTTACTGGTAACGGGGAATTGTTGCGCTACCTGCAACGTCGATGTCGTACACTGTTATGGAGAACAACGTCAGGAGGTTTATGACTGACAAACGAATACAGGGGTTCTTTGAGCAACGGACTTCTGCCCGGCTGGCAGGATGCATTTCACCACCGCCAGCCGGAGCAGTGAAAAGGAAAAATGCGCCGGGTGTGTCATATGATGCAGGGGAAGCACGGCGGAATGTCTTGGAGCAGGTGACAGGCACGACAGGCGGTCAACCTGCTCCGGCGCGTGGGGAGGAGGTTCGTATAAAACAGGTTCGTTAAGTTGGGTAAAGCTTCACCTGAGAAAAAAACCATAAAAGGGATGATGTAGCAGGAGATATGGACCCGATCACGAAATACTTATGGGCAAAGACGGATCAAAAAGAGGGGTGGCATCCTCTTTTATTTCATATGCTGGATGATCGTTATGTTGCCCTCCAATAGACGCAAATTGGCGAGGATGAGGAAGCACATGTGGCAGAGCGGGAACCTGGCTGCAAGCAGGGTTCAAAAGTATCTGAAGCGTGGAAATCGCAGACTGGCGGGAAATACTCCTGTAAATTCGCAGCTGGATTGTGGATGTGGAAGTGCTGGAGCTGAAGGAATTACGTAAGGTACTTGTGAAGGAGGCGAGGAAAATGGTGAGGGTGTATGGGGCAGCAAATTTTGGTGAGCAGCAAACCTGTTTATTCGCTCATCGTCGTGATGACAAAGAATCCGAAGACTGGCAGCCGCTCATTGACCACTTACGCAAAACCGCTGAGATGGCACGTGACTTCGGCGCGGATGCCAATGTTGCAGACCTGGCATACATTGCAGGGCTGATACATGATTTAGGCAAATACTCTGCTGAGTTTCAAAGGCGGCTGCAGGGTGGTCCACGTGTGGACCATTCCACCGCTGGTGCAACGGAACTGAAAAAACTGCTCGAAGGTACGCCGCAGGGAGTATATGCTCAACTCCTGTCGTATCCAATTATGGGACATCACACGGGGTTGCCCGATTATGGCAGCGAGACCGACTTGGAAGGCAGCACCATCTGCGGGCGGCTTAAAAACAATCTACCGGATTACAGTGCCTACAAGGGCGAGCTGGATTTATCAGCTTTGGCATTTCCCCAGCGTTTGGCTATTCGCCCCTTGCGCCTGCCAATCATCCCACAAAAGCCGCCGAAAGATTATCTCGGATTTTCGTTTTCGTTTCTGGTACGCATGATTTACTCGGCGCTTGTGGACGCGGATTTCCAGGAAACCGAAACGTATATGAGAGGTCAAAAGCCACGCGGTGGGCATGAGGACATCCCGACCCTGAGCCAAAAAATGGACTCCCACCTGAAGCGATTCGAGAATCCAACCAACGAGATCAACCGCAAGCGCAATGAGATCCTCCATGCCTGTATCGAAAAGGGCAAAGCCAACCAGCCTGGTTTCTTTTCGCTCACTGTTCCCACTGGCGGAGGCAAGACGCTGGCTTCAATGGCGTTTGCGCTCCATCATGCCGCCAAACATGGCTTGAAGCGCATCATCTATGTGATTCCATTCACCACGATCATCGAGCAAAACGCCAACGTGTTCAAAGGCATTTTCGGCGAAGAGAATGTGTTGGAACATCACTCCAACTTCGACTGGGAAGACAGGAAGCGGAGTGAAAATCCTGATGACCGCACCAACAGTACACTTGCCAAACTCAAGCTGTCAGCGGAAAACTGGGACATCCCCATCGTGGTCACGACCAATGTGCAATTTTTTGAGTCGCTATTTGCCAACAGGTCATCGCGTTGCCGCAAACTGCACAATATCGCGAAAAGCGTGATCATCTTCGATGAAGCCCAAATGCTGCCGCGCGAATATATGCGCCCCGCAATGGCGGCGATTTGGGAATTGGTAACCAACTACGGCGCAAGCGCAGTTTTTTGCACCGCCACCCAGCCGGGGCTGGAGCGCTTTCTGCCCGAAGGGACGGAAGTGCAGGAACTTGCGCCTAATCCGCAAGAATTGTTTGACTTCTTCGAGCGCGTGGAAGTAAAGCATTTGGGAACGCTGACCGACGAAGATCTGCTTACCCGCCTGAATGGGCACGACCAGGCTTTGTGTATCGTCAATACCCGCCGCCATGCCAGCGGACTTTTTGACGGCTTGCAGGGAGATGGAAATTTCCATCTATCAACATTGATGTGTCCCGCCCACCGCCGCGCTAAGCTGGATGAAATCAAGGAGAGACTGTCGAGCGGGCAGACCTGCCGTGTCGTCTCGACAACAGTGATGGAAGCAGGCGTTGACCTGGATTTTCCTGTCGGTTACCGCGCCCTTTCAGGGCTGGATTCCATCAATCAGGCGGCGGGGCGTGTCAACCGTGAGATGAAGCACGGTGTGAGCGAGTTGTTTGTCTTCGAGCCGAAGTCGGAGTACATCAAGCGGACACCATCTTTCCTGAAGCAAACAGCGGAGGTAGCCCGCATGGTCTTGCGCGACCACGCCGCCGCGCCAATTTCCATCCCCGCCATCCAGGCATTCTTTGGACAACTATATAACCTGCAGGATCCGAATATCTCATTCGATTACAAACGAATCTTGGAATGTTTCGATGATATGCATGGCAGGTTCAGTTTTCGGAAAGCAGCGCATGACTTCCAAATTATCGAAGACCAGACTGTGACTGTGATCATCCCCTACAATGAGGAGGCAAGGCGATTGATCGAAGAATTAAAATTTACCGATTATCCATTCTCTACGCTGCGAAAACTTCAATCCTACACGGTTTCGATTTACGAGGGTGAGTTCAACCGACTCAGTTCGAAAGGAGTAATTCTGACCATTGAAGATACCTATCAAGTTCTCAACCCGGATTGTTTGCATGAGTATTATGACCCCAATAGAGGGCTGCTTGTCCCTGAAAGCGGCGGCGGGGATGGGTTGTTGTTCTAAACTCTCAAAGACCATTGCGTATCCAATTTTCTTCTGTCCGAAGTCATCCACCCACCCAGGAGGAGAGTAATTAGCCCTTTCGGGGGACGCAATGAAAAATTCAAAAGGAGGTTTGATATATGGGATACGGCATTACCATTCGAGTTCAAGGTGACTACGCCCTGTTCACCCGTCCCGAAATGAAAGTGGAGCGCGTCAGTTACGATGTCATCACCCCATCGGCGGCGCGGGGGGTTATCGAGGCGGTCTATTGGAAACCCGCCATCAAATGGGTGATCGATAAAATCCACGTACTGAGCGAAATCCAGTTCACCAATATTCGCCGCAATGAGGTGAGCGTTAAAGCGTCGGTGGATAACGCTTTGCAGGTGATGAAGGGGGCGGACAAACCGCTTTACATTGCCGCCACCGAAACCCGCCAGCAACGCGCCGCCATGGTCTTAAAGGATGTGGATTACATCATTGAGGCACACTTCGAGAAGGTGGAAAAGGAATGGGGCGAGCGCGATACCGAAGAGGGACATTACAACATCGTCCTGCGCCGCCTGCGAAACGGGCAGCGTTTCCACGCCCCCTGCCTGGGGACGCGTGAGTTCTCTGCCAAAGTAACACTCATCGAAGATAAGCGTGATATTCCCAAAAGCCCGCTGAGGGGCAGACGCGACCTGGGCTACATGCTCTACGATCTGGATTTCTCCAACCCGCGCGACATTCAGCCGATGTTTTATCACCCAATTATGCAGGACGGGATGATTGACGTGCACGAGCTCAGCAAGGAGGTGCGACGGTGATTTTACAGTCGCTTTACAACTACTACCAGATTTTGCGCGAAGATCCTGAAGTGGAAATTGCCGAACCTGGGTATAGCAACGCGCCAGTTAGTTATGCACTCAACCTGTCTGCGCAAGGCGAATTGCTGGATATTGTCCCGTTGTATGTCCCTGCTCAGCAACGGAAGAAGACTGTCGATAAACCCCGCCGCATGAATGTCCCAGAACAAGCCAAGCGCACCGTGAACATTGCCGCCAATTTTTTGTACGACAATTCTGCTTATGTGCTTGGACTGACGGGGAAAGAAACCAAAGACGCCGATTATGCCCAAAAACGTTTTGAGGCTTTCAAGCAATTCACCATTGAAATTCTTGCTCGTGCCAAGACCCCCCTTGCTCAGGCGGTCGTCGCTTTTTTAAAAAACCACGACCCAAGAACAGCGTCACAGAACCCGGTGATTGCCCGCCATCTGCAAGGATTGCTGGAGGGGGGTAATATTATCTTTTACGTTCAGGGCAAGCATATACTCGATGATCCTGAAATCAGGAGCGTTTGGGAGGAATACCAAACCGGGCAAACAGCGGTGGCGATGCAATGTTTGGTCACTGGTGAGATTGAGCCGATTGAGCGCTTGCATCCCGATATTAAAGGGGTTTGGGATGCCCCAAGCAAAGGAGCCTCACTGGTCAGTTTCAACCTGGATGCCTTTACATCCTACGGGCGGGAACAAGGCTCCAATTCACCCGTGAGCAAACGGGTCGCTTCGGGATATGGCGTTGCACTCAACTTCCTGCTTTCCGATCAGAACCCGAACCGTAAAATCCTTCTGGGCGACACTACTGTAGTTTATTGGGCGGATACCGCCGACAAACGTTACGCCAGCGCGTTCCATACTTTACTGGAAGTACGGGAAGAAGTGGACGCCGAAGAAACCAAAGGCAGGAGAAAACGCGCCAATGAAAAGGAAAAGCAAATGGGTGAATCGGCTGACAAGGTGCAACAGGGAAAAGCCATAGACCTTGCCGCGTTGAGCAAAGAGTTGGACAAAGACACACGCTTCTATGTGCTGGGGCTGGCTCCGAGTGCAGCGCGGCTCGCCGTCCGCTTCTTTCTCAGTGAGCCGTTTGGCGTATTCGCCGAGCGCATCATGCAGCACTACGATGACCTGCAGATCGAGAAGGAGTTCGCCAACCAGCCTACTTACCTTTCGCCCTACCGCATCCTTGCTGAATGCGTCCCACCCAAAGTGAAGTCGCGCGATAAAGTATTAAAAAAAACCTGGTCTTTACTGGGCGGGGCATTCATGCGTTCAATTCTGACGGGTGCACCTTACCCCGAAGGCTTATATGCTGCCATACTCAACCGCATCCGCCACGACACAGACGAAACCAGCGAGAAGGGCAAACCGCGCATTTCCAAAATCAACTATATACGCGCCGCCTACCTCAAGGCGCATCTCATCCGCAAGTACCGCCGAGGAGGCAACAATCCCTATCAGGAGGCTTTGCAAATGTCACTCAATGAATCTTATACCCGCCCCGCCTATGTACTGGGGCGTCTGTTCGCTGTGCTGGAAAAGGCGCAGAGGGAAGCCATCGGGAAGAACATCAATGCCACCATCAAAGACCGTTACTTCACATCCGCCTGCGCCGCGCCTGCCAGCGTCTTTCCCACACTGCTGCGTCTCGCAAATCACTGGACGACCAAAGCCGAATTCGGCGGCGTATTGGATAGAAAAATTCAGGACTTGCTGGATATGCTGGAAGCAACAGCCTTTCCGCCCCGCCTGTCGCTTGATGAGCAAGGCGTGTTTGTGCTGGGTTACTATCACCAGCGCGCTGCGTTTTATGTGAAGAAGGATAAAGATGGAGAAGAAAGTCAACCCGATGAATCTCAATCGTAATTCGTCTATTGCTAATCAAAAATCTATAATCTACTTTTCACAAAGGAGACTACCCCATGACTACTCTTTCCAACCGTTATGAATTCGTCCTGCTCTACGATGTGGAGAATGGCAATCCCAATGGCGATCCAGACGCTGGAAATATGCCGCGCATTGACCCCGAAACAGGCTATGGCATCGTTACCGATGTCTGCCTGAAGCGCAAAATCCGCAATTATGTGGAGATAGTCAAAGGCGACGCGGCAGGCTATCGCATTTACATCAAGGAGGGCATACCGTTGAATCAAAATCACGTCGAAGCGTATCAAGCAGTCAATTTGCCGACAGAGAACAAGAACTTCAAAGCAAAACCCGATGATGTTCAGCGGGCTCGCGCCTGGATGTGCGCCAATTTCTTCGATATTCGCACATTTGGTGCGGTGATGACCACGGGGCTGAACTGCGGTCAGGTGCGCGGACCCATTCAATTGAACTTCTCGCGCAGTATTGACCCCATAGTCCAACAGGAAGTGACTATCACCCGCCTGACCGTCACCCGCGAAGAGGAAGCCGAAAAAGAGCGCACAATGGGACGCAAGCACATCGTCCCCTATGGATTGTACCGCGTGGAAGGCTATATCTCCGCCAAACTTGCCAACGATCCCACCAAAGGCACGGGCTTCTCGGAGGAAGACCTGAAGCTGTTCTGGGAGGCGCTCATCAACATGTTCGAGCATGACCGTTCAGCGGCGCGCGGCAAGATGGCAACCCGCAGGCTGATTGTGTTCAAGCACGAGAGTGACCTGGGCAATGCCCCCGCACACAAGCTCTTTGAGCTGGTCAAGGTGGAACGCAAGCCCGAAGCCAATCCCCCGCGCAGTTTCAGTGATTACCTTGTGGCGGTTGACAGGATTGGTGTACCTCAAGGGATCACGCTGCTTGAAATGATTTAATCAACGGGGTGCGAACCACACATGGTAAATCAGTACTTTAACAATTGAATCGTGGTGAAAATTGATTGATGATTGGGAGGTTGGGGGGGAAGTGTCGCCTCCCGCGCGGAGGCGTGGATTGAAACCCAGGCGTTGTCAGCATCGCCCTGCTCAACCGTGTCGCCTCCCTCGCGGAGGCGTGGATTGAAACCCGATCCGTGTCTGTCAAGCGCCGCTTGAATGCAGTCGCCTCCCTCGCGGAGGCGTGGATTGAAACCCTCGTCGTCCATCGCATCAATGCTGAATGAACGTGTCGCCTCCCTCGCGGAGGCGTGGATTGAAACCCAGACGGAAGCCCCCCCATTTAAGAGTTAAAAAGGTCGCCTCCCTCGCGGAGGAGTGGATTGAAACGTGCGAATATCCAGGGTTTGGTAGAGCCGCTTGGTCGCCTCCCTCGCGGAGGCGCGGATTGAAACGCCTGTGGCAATCCGTTCCGCTTGGTCACCGGTTGTCGCCTCCCTCGCGGGGGCGTGGGTTGAAACGTCCGTCCCAGATACCACACATCCAGGACACGGAGTCGCCTCCCTGGCGGGGGGCGTGGATTGAAACTGGTTGGGGTGCAGCGGGGGAAGGGTGATGTCCAGTCGCCTCCCTGGTGGAGGCGTGGATTGAAACATCTCAGACCGCGCATCGCCCAGCCCTTTTTGCAGGTCGCCTCCCTCGCGGAGGCGTGGATTGAAACGCCTACGCCCCGGCAGGAGCCGGGGGCAACCTGGGTCGCCTCCCTCGCGGAGGCGTGGATTGAAACTGAGGATATACCTTCTCAAATAAATATGGTCTTAATGTCGCCTCCCTCGCGGAGGCGTGGATTGAAACGCAGTAATATAGTAATGTGCCAGTCGTTGCCCCGTGTCGCCTCCCTCGCGGAGGCGTGGATTGAAACAGTGTATACGGAGCAACCAGGGATGAGGTTTTGGGTCGCCTCCCTCGCGGAGGCGTGGATTGAAACGTCGGTTATGTCCCCGGCGCAGATGACGACGTGCGTCGCCTCCCTCGCGGAGGCGTGGATTGAAACGGACTGACATCTTTGGGGCGCAATCACTATATGGTGTCGCCTCCCTCGCGGAGGCGTGGATTGAAACGTGCAACCAGTGACGGGGTTCTATGTCGCAGTTGGTCGCCTCCCTCGCGGAGGCGTGGATTGAAACTGGTTTGACGAGCGGGCTGCAACTGTAGCGGTGGGTCGCCTCCCTCGCGGGGGCGTGGATTGAAACGATAACCAGGAACTGCTCCGGCGTGACCCCGGGTGTCGCCTCCCTCGCGGAGGCGTGGATTGAAACAAGGACTACATTCGCATCTCGACGAGTACCAGCCGGGTCGCCTCCCTCGCGGGGGCGTGGATTGAAACACCGCCTACGCCAAAACAGTTGAAGACATGGCAGGTTGCCTCTCTCGCGGAGGCGTGGATTGAGACTGACCATGACGGTCGAGAACAACAGCGACGGGGAGTCGCCTCCCTCGCGGAGGCGTGGATTGAAACCAGTAGCCATGATTATTTACGCCGTTGCAGCGCCGTCGCCTCCCTCGCGGAGGCGTGGATTGAAACGATCCCACGCCGGGAGGCGTCGCACTCGTACTCCGTCGCCTCCCTCGCGGAGGCGTGGATTGAAACACGGCTGACGAGACGGATACCTTTTTCCTGCAGGTGTCACCTCCCTCGCGGGGGCGTGGATTGAAACTCATCATACGAGCGGGCGTTGAAACACAGAAACGTCGCCTCCCTTGCGGGGGCGTGGATTGAAACGGTTGCCTTTGCCGCTTCTGTCAGTACCGGGATGTCGCCTCCCTCGCGGGGGCGTGGATTGAAACATGGGCAAGCGGTGGGACAGCACAGGAGTTGCCGTCGCCTCCCTCGCGGGGGCGTGGATTGAAACCAAGTCCCCTTAAGAAGGTTAAGAGGTTAAGGGAGTCGCCTCCCTCGCGGGGGGCGTGGATTGAAACTCGGTATCCATCAAGGGCAAGGCGGGCATCACCTGTCGCCTCCCTCGCGGAGGCGTGGATTGAAACGCGTTCATCCTGATCGAAGAGCTGACACAGATCGTCGCCTCCCTCGCGGAGGCGTGGATTGAAACGAATATCGGTTTATTTTTTATAACTCAGGGGCAGGTCGCCTCCCTCGCGGAGGCGTGGATTGAAACCCCTGGTAGGTCAGATATACGTCGTACGCGGTCGTCGCCTCCCTCGCGGAGGCGTGGATTGAAACATAGGCGTCATGGTACGCCCGCGCCAGCCGTGCGAGTCGCCTCCCTCGCGGAGGCGTGGATTGAAACACAAAGAACACGGGCGGCGGGCTGGCACCCCGGTGGTCGCCTCCCTCGCGGAGGCGTGGATTGAAACCTGCTGTACACCTGCTACCAGGCAGTTTTCCCCACACGCGTGGGGATGGACCCACAGAGTCCCAAATATGCTCCGCCTGTCATGAGTTTTCCCCACACGCGTGGGGATGGACCGCGACATCTTGAACGCAGGATCCCACAAGTTCTGTTTTCCCCACACGCGTGGGGATGGACCGAGGGGATCGGTACACCCAGGCTGCTGAATACCGTTTTCCCCACACGCGTGGGGATGGACTGGTGCAAAACGGCAAGGTGAGTGGCAGTGTAAGGAGTTTTCCCCACACGCGTGGGGATGGACCGCCAGGACGCCATTGAATACTCGGTAACCGTACCTGCTGTGTCACAAAGATACATTTATTCTGTAAAATTTCCCTCAAGAAAAATGATTATCATCACATATACTGGGTCGATCTTAGCCGGTACAATATATATTTCCTGGCAGCACAAAAATGATTACGCCAAATAATCAAAGTGAACCAGACGATAATAACCATATTCAACTAACAGAAACGTTTTCTTCTTTACGTGAGACCCCAATTTACCTTGGTTTTAGTAATTCTTCTTCTGTGGAGGCAAATATAAAAATATCCATCACATCAAATTAATATTGATTGGTCGCATTATTTCTGTAATTCATTTCAAGCATATTTTAGGTGCGTGACATACTGTGCAAGAATAATCAAACTATCCAGATTATGCGACTTTTTTCTGTAAATTCGAGCCAGATATATCCACGAGGGACTCTCAAGGTCAGATAGATATTTCTATATAGCTATTAACACTATCAAATTCAGGAGGATCGTATGCAATCCAGTTTCACTCGCTCGATTCGATTTTGCCTTGTTGTAATTCTGTCGATGATATTAGTCACTGCCTGTCAAGGCAATCCCATTAATCCTGGTCCAATGTCCCAGACGAACAGCCAGGAACCTGTTGAACCAACAAATAACGTCATATCAGAAAATACTTCCTCTATGGAAGTGATCCCAACAGAAGAAGGTCTAAACGATGAGCCGCAGGTGGTGGAAATCTCCTATGTAAATTACCTGGGGGGAATTGATGGGCTGTACACGGTAGAAAATGGGTGGGCTAACTATAAGGGATATCTAGGTTTTTATAATCATGAAAACAACGCGCTTACCCTGGAATTAAATAAAAATTTTGTATCCGAATCAAGTGTCGTGATTGATACCGAAGAAGGAGAACAATACGAGGGGGTCATTAAAATTGTGGCGCCTGATGGGAGTAGGTTATATCCGGACGGTCGAAGCGTAGATATGTATCTACCTCAAAAAACTCCATTGGGAATATTCCCACGAACATATTTTCCGGCATTCAATATTTTGATCGAATTTCAAGTGCCAGAATTACTACATATGACGAAAATTACGATTTCGGATGTGTTTTCATTGCCCGATGGGACCACAGAATTTGTAATCGATGAATTCTTCATATCCCCCGGCCATTGGGCGTCCCAGTATCCAGTCACAACAACGGGAGGTCTACCTGCAAACATAAAGTTTTCCGACGGGGTCGAAATGCAAATTCAATCTGGATGGGAAAAGATAGATATTCAAGGTAATGCTACCAATCCAATGCCATCGATGTGTCTTCGCGCGAATGTAAAAAACACAGATATTACTGGTGATGCAAATTTCCTGGAAAAAGAATACAAATTTGTTTTTTCTTTTGGTGATGGAGATAATTATTTGAAATCAGCAATTGCTTACGATCTATGGATGTACAACACGGATGGCTCATTTTTCATGAACCTTGGGCCTGGGCAACAACGGGATATGTTGTTGTGTGTTCCCGATAAGTATTTTAATTATTACAGTACTGGCGGTGATCGTTCCGATATGCAGATTATCCTTTCCTATTTTGAATCCTCAGAAGTGGTTGGCCATTTTATGTTATCAGTTTCTGGGGAGGGTGTAGAAGAACTCCTAAACGCTCCGAAAAATTAATGTGCAGGTTTATTTAGTGGATAAGTCTCTGTGCAATAACGTTTTCCCCACACACGTGGGGATGGGACCGTATTCACCATTGGAGTTGAAATTACTATTCGTGGAAAGATGTAAATGGATGGTGTATTCAATGTATTTTGTGTGAGGAGAGTATGGTTTGGCGGTTAATAAGTAAGGAACAGCTGGCTGGCTGTTCCTTACTCGCTGAGGATAGGATTTTCCTGTTGAATCCTACTTTTTAAATAAACTGCCTGGCTGCCAGGGGGTACCCAGAGCCGGTAAAACCCACCGATCCAGACCCCACCAACCGGCGGTTTTCCAGGCTAAAATCAACAGGATCGCAAGGGGTAACATAACCGGGCTGGTGCTGACCGTTCCAGCCATCAGGAAGTTCCAGTTCATAAAGCCGCTGAAAAATGCCGCCATTCCGGTAAAAAGACCCAGAATGAGTGCAATTCCGATTAAGAATTCACCCATTACGACCAGTTTTGCAAACCAGGTATAACTGCCATGATCCAAAAGGGTTTGTAAAAAGGTTCGATACCAGTCAAATGCGATGAGCGGTTTTGCAGGTACGTCAGGTATTGCCACGGCTCTTTCCCAAAAACTCTTCAGGATTTCGCCGGTTTTTACCCAGCCGGGTTGGCTGAGTTTCCCGATTGCAGCGTGCAGCCAGGTGTATCCAAGATACAGGCGTATAATCAGCCAGATCCAACTCCATCGAGGGTTTGAAAACAAGGAAACCGCGAAGGGGGGATCAGATAAGGTAAGATTGGAGGATTTGGTAGCCATACTCATTCGTGCATCTCCTTTTTGTAATAAGCTCTACTAATATTATAATATTATAATACAGATAAACAATATCATAATTATATGAATTGTGTTAGAAACAGGAAAAATGAATAAACGGTGAATGAATACTCATTTTGTGGGAATGATGAATGCAGCGATGGGTATCGGGATTATCCAGGATTACCCGAACTCATGCACATACACAGCTTCAGGAAATCTCCAGAAACCTGATGGTACGGGTCGTCAGCCTGGAGTTCAGCCACACACTCCGCCTTTTTTTGGGGAGAGCCTTTCAAACATCCCCCACATTCAATCATTAAAAAGAAAAACCCCCGCTGGCGGGTTAATAATATCCCATTCCGGGAAGCCCGAACCCACCGTGAAAGACAAGGGTTCAAGGAAGACAGGCGCGGGTTGGATGCCTTAAAATTTGGTTTTCACAATCATCAAAACCTGGTAACACAGAGTGACGTGATGATTTCCATTTGTTATAATCATGGTGGAGTTCATCCTCGGTGCATTACTCGGACCTCCACCATTTGATCTGGGATTGTAAGAACAGGACACATCATCATTGCTGCCTTCCCAGATTGAGGTTTGATCAAGTGGAATATTGGAAGTAAAAAATTATGACCGATTACATGACAAGTGAAACCTCTCCCTGGATCAAGGTTGAGATGAGTCATTGGAAGCCATTTCTGGACAATTATGTTCCAGTGGCTTTCCGAAAAAATACAACCATATACTCACAGGGAGAACCAGCAGAAAATGTGTATATTATTCACACCGGTCGCGTTGGCATGTTTTCAATTCTTCCCAATGGGGATGCAAAACAGATTTATATTGGAGATACTGGCTCAATCCTGGGAGAGGTGTCCTGCATCCGGAACCAATCCTATATTGGATCTGCCATCACCATGACTTACTGTAAGATATATAAGATTCCATCTGGTGATCTGTATCAGGAAATGCAGAAAAATTGGAAAATCGCCGAATTGGTGATCAACTCCATTTGTAGAAAATCCGGTTTGCTCCATTATCAGGTAATGGAAATGAGTTTTGCATCTCCGCTCAATAAAACTGTGCGCGCGCTCTTACACCTTGTCAAAGATTATGGCGAACCCACCAGGGATGGAATGCTGATTACCATAAAATTCACCCACGAGGAAGTCGCTAATTTGATTAACGCAAGCCGCACAACGGTAAGCGGTATATTTAGCAGGCTTACAAAAGATGGGATTATTGAAAAAATTGGTGGCTTTTATGTAATTCGGGATATGAACGCATTACTCCAACTCGAAAAAGATTCAAATATGCAGCTTTGGTAAGCGGATGGAATTAACTTCCCATCATGAACCAGGATTTTGAAGTTCGACAAGTATATTAACCAGGATATTTCATTAGAGAATCTAAAATTTTGTCTGCGGCACGACATCAATTAAATGGGGGATATGTTACATATATGGTCACACTAGAAATGTTTTAGTTGCTTCCATATTTATCTTCAAGTGCACCCATCATGGGGTGGGTCCGAAAATTTTTGGACAGCCGGGCAACAATTCGCTCACTTTGGAGACCTCCCACAAGGAATTTAATTCTCGTATTTTGCTGGCAAGAAATGTATCTTGTTTGGATTGACATAGATCTCAAAAGGATAACATGAAAAATTTTCTAACAGTCAATGACATCGAAGTAGCAATAAAAAATGGTCAACAAGTCATCTGTCTTGGTCCGGACGATGTTGTCACATCGGCTGCGCATGATTATGCCCAACAAAAAGGCGTTACATTTCAAATGCTGGAGCAGGAGTCCCTTGATTCTGGAGGACAAGCTCCGGGTCAAAGCTCATCGTCCGCTGCTGTACGCTTCCCGGTTGCTAATTCTGGTAACAGGCGTGCAGCAGGTGGGATATTGTCTGAAGAAGATATTCTCAAGTGGAGAAAAGAATTTCCCATTTTGCAGGATGTTGTTCATGTAGCAAACTGTTCCCAAAGTGCCCAATCCCACCGGGTTCGAAATGCGGTGAACCGTTACCTGGATAACTGGTTGACCGTAGGAATGGATTGGGATTACTGGATGGAAGAGATGAACCGGGGGAAAAGGGAGTTCGCCAAACTGATTAACGCAGAACCAGAAGAAATCGCCATTTCCAGCTCTGTATCAGATGCGGTTTCTTCGATTGCCAGTGGATTGGATTATAGCGGTGCAAGGAACAAGGTGGTTACCACGGAAATTGAATTTCCAACCGTGGGGCATGTTTGGCTGGGGCATCAGAAATATGGTTATGACCTCCAGTTTATTCCTGTCCAGGGTGAAGAGATTCCTCTGGAGGCTTATGAACGGTATGTGGATGAACGCACCATCATTACATCCATTACCCAGGTTTATTACAGGAATGGCTTCAAGCAGGATATTGATGCAATCCTCGATATCTGTCATCGCAAGGGTTCGCTGGTGTTAATTGATGCCTACCAGGGATTGGGCACTCATCCGGTTGATGTTAAGAAACAGAAAATTGACATCATCACCTCCGGCTGTTGTAAATACTTATTTGGAACACCCGGCATGGCATTTACCTACGTCAACAAGAACCTGGTCCCATACCTGGAACCAGCCCATACGGGATGGTGGGGTCAGGAAAATCCATTTTCTTTTGAAGTAAGGAAATTAAATTATGCGTCGGATGCAAGACGTTTCGATACCGGCACTCCGAATGTACTGGTTTGCTTTGCAGTAACCGCAGGATTAAGTATTGCCAATGAGATTACTATACCGGCGATTGGTGAAAGAATAGACTATTTGAGCCAGGTTGCAATTAATAAGGCAGATCAATTAGGCTTGAAATGTGTCAGCCCTCGGGATATCCGGAAGAAGGGCGGCACAACCGCCATTGAGATCAACATGAATTCTCATGAGATGGAGGTCGAGCTAAAGAAACGCAATATCATTGCATCTGCTCGTGGTTCTGTCATTCGAGTTGCGCCACATTTTTATACATTGCCCCACGAGGTCGAATTTGCGATGGAACAAATCCGCAGCATTCTCGACCAGAACAGACTTTGAACAAGGAGATGAAAGAGATGTATATTGGCAAAGTCACAGGGAAAGTTGTTTGTACCGTCAAAAACGAATTGCTTCAGGGGATGAGCATGGTTTTGGTGGAACTCCTCGGATCCGGTGAATCCACAAAAAAAGGATTACTGGTTGCGGTGGATACCATTGGTTGTGGAGAAGGAAATATCGTCATCGTGGCAGGTGGGGGAGCAGCACGCCTGATTGGTGGTTGTCAGAACGCGCCGATTGATTTGGCGGTTATTGGGATTGTTGATCATCAAATCCAACAAATTTAGATAAGGAGAAAAGGTCATGAAAGCAAAAGGTTTTATTGAGACAAAAGGTCTGGTTGCTGCATATGAAGCAGCCGATGCCATGACCAAGGCAGCCAATGTGGACCTGATTGCCAGGTATATCATTGGCGGCGGGTATGTTACCGTGGTGATTGAGGGCGATGTTGGAGCTGTAAAAGCAGCAGTAGACACGGGCGTCACAGCTGCCAAAAAAGTTGGCGAGGTCGTTGCTGCTCATATCATTGCACGTCCCCAGGAGGCTGTGGAAGCCTTATTCAACGAAAAAATTCCGGATGTGAAATAAGGGATTTTTTCAGTACATCGTATTATTAATTTTCCAGTTCCAAACTGGAACAAAACCTTAGTCGATAAATTCCAGCACAGTTGAGGAGCCATCTTTAATTACTGAAAGGAGTTAGATTTGGATCACATCCAGCTAAGAACATATGCATTGGTTGAAAATATGCAGCCTCAATATGCGGCATCAACTGGAACGGTTGTGAAGGGTGATCCGTGTCTTGCCGGGATGGCTCAGCTGTATATTGAGATGGTTCCCGGCAGTGAAGTTTTCCGATTGCTGGATGTGGCGCTCAAAAATTCTTCAGCAAAGCCCGGATTCCTGGTGGTGGAACGCGAGTACGGAGAGATTGAACTGCACTCCATGCATATTGATGATGTGATGGAAGCGGGTCGTTCCATTTTGGATCTCACAAAATTATCGCTTGCAGACCGCATCAAACCATCCATTGTCTCTGTGCAAATCGTTCAGAATGTTGACCCTTACCAGGCGCAATTGATCAACCGGGGGCGGTATGGTTCTTTGTTACTGCCCGGGGAACATCTTCTCATCATGGAAGTTGAACCTGCCGCGTACATCTCGATTGCTGTGAATGAGGCTGAAAAGCATGCTCGCATCAAATTGGTCTCATTTGATCCGGTGGGTAAGTATGGAAGGATGTATCTTTCCGCGGATGATATTTCGGAAATTCGAATTGCAGAACAAGCTGCAATCGAAGCCATTGAATCAATATCCGGCACACGCTCATAACCAATCCCGGGAACGTTGAGGAGAGAACTGGTGGTAAATCTGGTCAAGGAAAAACTTGAAAACGGGCAAAAAGTAATTGGCACCATGTTTCAACTGGGGTGTCCCACTGCCGTTGAATGTCTTGGTATTTCCGGGCTGGATTTCTTTATTATCGATACTGAACACGCACCAGTGGATGTTGAATCCATCCGATTGTTTATTCTTGCATCGGAAATTCGAAAAATCACTCCCTTTGTCCGCCTGAAACGGATATCCAGGGATACGGTACTAAATGCGCTGGATATTGGAGCGGGAGGATTGGTTGCCCCGGGAGTTGAAACTGTCCAGCAGGTCCAGGAGTTGGTGGGATATGCCAAGTATCCGCCAGAAGGATCACGGGGTTTATCCCTGACAAGAACATCTGCCTATGGTTATGATGGGTCCGCCACAGATATCAACCGATATCTTGAACGCAGTAATCGGGAAGTATTGTTGATCCCCCAATGTGAGACGCGTGCTTGTCTGGATGATATTAAACAGATTGTATCGATTAAGGGGGTTGATGGGATATTTGTTGGACCATACGATTTGTCGCTGGCTTTAGGTAAGCCTGGTGATTTTGATACCCCGGAATTTACTGCGGCTATCCGGAAGATCGTGCGAGCCTGCCGTAAGGCAAATAAATTTGTAATGATTTTCACAACCAATCTGGAGCGAAGTCGCCAGTACTTGGATAGCGGGTTTGATGGAATTGTATTCAATTCCGACGCGGACATGTTTATCGATGCATACAAAAAAACATTGACAGAACTGCGGACCAAAACCCAGGCAGGAGTGATTCAGGGGGTTAAAAACGATATTTATGGCAGGTATTTATTGGCGCGGAATGGTAATGCACCCGTAAACGCCGCAAATGTTCTGGATACCCATCGGGCAGATATCGCCCTGATTGGCAGTACCCTGGTTTTACCTGATATCGGTTCATTAAACACAAACCTGTATATCAAGGATGGGAGGGTGTCTGGTATATCGCAGGAAATTTTGCCAGCCACCGAGACATTTGACGTTTCGGGAAAGTATGTGTTACCTGGGATCATTGATCCACACACCCATTTTGGCATTGGAACTGATTTTGATCTCGATTTGCAGAGCGAAACCCTATCAGCCGCGGTAGGTGGACTTACCACAGTTGGCTGTTTTATCGGTTCCAAGGATGCCAGGGTTAATTCCTATGCCAGCCTGGTTGAAATCATCCGCCAACGATCTTTTACCGATGTTGTACCGCACTTTGTCATTGGTACCAGTGAGCAGATCAAAGAAATCCCCGTATTGATCAGGGAATTCGGAATCCGGACATTCAAGGTATATCTTCATGGCATTGATGGATTAATCCCTGCGATGGATGATGCATTTGTTATCGATGTCATGGAAGAACTTGCCAGAACAGGAATACGTTGTCTTTTGTTTGTCCATTGTGAAAATGACGCCCTGGTCCGGCGGGCGACTCAAAAGGCAAACCTCAAGTATGGTGACCAGGCGACAATCTCCGATTGGGAGGAAACTCATCCACCAATGGCTGAAGCAGAAGCCATTATGCGGATTGCCTTTTTTGCCAATCAATACAAGCAGCCGATCTATGTGGTCCATGTTTCCAGTGCAGAAGGCGCTGAGATGATCAAAAAGATCAAGGCGGAAAATCCTTATGTGTATGCGGAGACGACTTCTCCCTACCTGACCGTCACAGCAGATCAATTTAATTCCACGATTGGATTGATGGAGCCTCCTTTACGCCAGCAAGCAGATCAGGATCGATTATGGCAAGCCATTGTTCAGCGAGAAATTGACGCGATTGGTACCGATAATGTGACGCTGACTTTGGCGGAAAAAGGGGATGCCAGTAATGTTTGGAAAGCTTTCCCAGGGTACCCGGCGTTGGCTACCCACCTAATGTCAATTCTAAATGAGGGTGTGGTGAATCGGGGCATCCCAATTGAGGAGCTGGTTGTCCCCATGACAAAAAGACCTGCTGAATTGCTTGGATTGTATCCTCGCAAGGGGACCCTCTTACCGGGAAGTGACGCGGATCTTGTTGTGGTGGATATGAACTTGTGTAAAACAGTAAACCTGCAGGATTTATATTCGCGGGCGGATTTTTCCCTGTTTCAGGGACGGGAACTTTGTTGTTGGCCGGTCATGACAATTAAAAACGGGATTATTGTTGCCCAGAATGGGAAACCAACGGGCAAGCGACCATCCTGTAAAGCAATTGTATCGAATTCATTATCTGGGTAAGGAAGGAAGATTTTCATGAAAGAAATTAGATTTCATGGGATCGGTGGACTTGGTACGGTAAAGGCAGGTGAAATGTTGGTTCACGCTGCAGTAAAAGATGGGAAGTATGGAACATCCACGCCATTCTTCGGTTTTGAACGCCAGGGGGCACCGGTAACTTCTTTTGTCAGACTTGGTGATACCAAAATCCGGGCAAAGAACCAGGTTTATCATCCGGATTGTGTGGTTGTTTTGGATCCAAGTCTTTTGATCTCAGCCCCTGTGTTTGACGGTCTTGCCGAGGATTCGTTTTTTATCCTTAATATCCAGACGCAAAATATTGAGGAGTTTACCCACAACAAAAACATTAAATGTTTTGCATATCTGGATGCAACATCCATTGCGATGGAAACGTTGGGACGTGCAATTCCCAACACTGTAATGTTGGGTGCGTTCATAAAAGCTACAGGTTGGGTCCGCAAGGATTACCTGGAAGAGGTCATCGACGAATTCTTTGGGACGAAAAATGTTAATGCTTTCCGAAGTGGCTTTGACCGTGTCAATATCCAATATTGCAAATAGCGTGAGGTGAAATCGGTTATGAAAAATAAAAGTGATTACATTGTACCAATTGGTTGTGAGGGCTTACATGTGATCCAGACGGGAAATTGGCGGAAAAGGAGACCTGTTCTTCTGCCAGATAAATGCACCCTCTGTGGACGTTGCTTGATGTATTGCCCGGTAAATTCAATTATTAAGACGGATGAAGGCAGGATTGTGATCACCTACGACTATTGCAAGGGTTGTGGAATTTGCGCCAACGAGTGTCGAAGCTCGGCGATTCACATGATTCCAGAAGAAGAGGGTAAGTGATGTCAGAAGTTCAGGTATTGAATGGGAACAAGGCGGCTGCAATTGGGGCAGCATTATGTAAACCAGGGGTGATTGCAGCATATCCAATTACACCCCAGACTCCGCTTGTTGAATATTTGGCGGAATTTGCTGCTGATGGAAAGATCTCGAGCCGCGTTTGTGAAGTGGAATCGGAATTATCAGCAATGAGTGTTCTTACTGGCGCTTCATTGGCAGGTTCCCGAACATTTACGGCAACATCCTCACAGGGTCTTGCACTAATGTATGAGCCTTATTTCCGGGCTTCTACCCTTCGTCTCCCGGTTATCATGGCAATTGCCAACCGTGAAATGATCTCTCCCCAGACATTGTGGGGAGGCCCCCAGGACTCTCTTACCGTGCGTGATGCAGGCTGGCTGCAACTGTACGTTGAGGATAACCAGGAAATTTTAGATTCCATTATTATGGCATTCCGGTTGGCTGAAGACCCACGTGTCTTGTTGCCCATGAATGTGTGCTACGACGGCTTTTACCTTTCCCACAGTGCCGAAAGGGTGGAGATTCCATCCCAAGAACTGGTGGATGCTTTTATTCCAGAGTATCAACCCCAGCATATTATCTTGGATCCAAAACGTCCCATGGCTGTTGATCCTTTGACGAATGGGTACCTGCTGACTGAATATCGGATGAAGCATATGATTGCACAGCAGAATGCACTCAAGTTGATTGATGAACTGGATCAGGAATTTGAGAAAATGTTTGGACGGGAATATGGGGGAAGTATTGAAACATATTTTTGCGAAGATGCTGATTTTATATTGGTGACAATGGGGTCCATGACGGGAGCCGCCAAGGATTGTGTGGATCTTGCCCGGGAACAAGGAATACCGATTGGATTACTCAAGGTTCGAATGGTTCGACCCTTCCCGGCAGCCAGAATTGCTGCAGTTCTCAAAGGAAAACGGGCATATGGTGTGATTGATCGCAATGTGTCATTTGGATGGAATACGGGGATCATCTACCAGGAGATCTGTGCATCAATGTATCGCTCAAATCAAAATGTATTGAATGTACCGTTCATCTGTGGTTTGGGCGGAGAAGATATTACAAAAGCACATATCAATTATGCCATTCAAAAGATCCAGGAACGTGCTGAAGGAAAAATTTCCCAGGACACGATCTGGTTGAACCGTGAAGTTGAAATCGTTTAGGTCAGGAGATATACCATGAATCTTATTGATAAACTGGCGACTTGGGAAGATCAAATTTCTCCTGGAATTTCTGCATGCGTCGGTTGCAATGTGGAGCTTACACTCCGCACCTGCATGAAGGTGATGGGTCCGAATACCATCTTTGCTATTCCCCCGGGATGCATGGGAGGCGTAGGGGTTGTTGGTTGGGATAAAAAGTCTGGTTCCAAGACACCTGTGTTTTTCCCGCTTCTGGATAATGTGGCTTCCATGTTGGCGGGAATCAAGTTGCATTATGAACATATCGGGCGGGATGTGAATGTTGTAGCATTTGCCGGAGATGGCGCAACAGTTGATGCAGGTATGCAGTGTCTGTCAGGGGCTGCAGAACGTGGCGATAAGATTATCTATATTTGCTATGACAATGAGGGCTACATGAATACCGGTTATCAGAGAAGTGGATCCACCACAAAAGGTGCCTGGACATCCACCACTCCGGTAAACCATTTGGGACAGGGTGGGAAACGGCAAAATAAAAAAGACTTTCCACTGATCATGGCAATGCATGACATTCCCTATATGGCAACCATGAATCCGGCATACATACCGGACATGGTTAGGAAATTGGAGAAAGCCAAGGAAATTAAAACCGGGCTAGTCTATCTGCATGTTTATAACCCTTGTGTTACTGGGTGGGGTTTCCAATCGGATTTCTCTATCGAGGTGTCACGGCTTGCGGTGGAATCCAATTTCGCGCCATTGTATGAAGTGGAGAATGGCAAATTCAAGATGTCTGTTGAAATCAGAAACCCCAAACCGGTTAAGGAATTCCTCAGCAGGTTTAAAAAGTTCAGCCATTTGACTGACGAGGATATACAAGAATTACAAGAATGGACAAATTTCAAGATTAACCGTCTAAAACATCTCTGCACAATTTAATGGACAGGATCATCACGTAGAGGAGTGAAATTCTAAGATGACAGAACACGAGCTGAATGGATTATTTCAACCAAAGGGCATTGCTGTTATTGGCGCGTCAAATAATCCATTAAAAGCTGGATGCATCATTATCAATAATATGATCAAGGGGAAATTTCCAGGCAAGTTGTACCCTGTAAATCAATCGGAGGAAAATGTTGCAGGGTTGAAAACATATGCCCGGCTGTCTGATATTGACGACGTCGTTGAATTGGTTGTATTGATTACGCCGGCTTCCGCCATTTATTCCATCATGGATGACCTTGATGAACGGATGGCGAGCAAAAATGATGTGCGGTTTATTGTATGTGCTGCGGCTGATTATGCTGAAACCAAAACGGAAGAAGGGATCAAGCGCCAGGAGCGGTTGATGCAAGCCAAGGATAAGTATGGAATCCGAATCGTCGGTCCCAACTGTATCGGTGTGATTGATACGGTGAGCCGGGTAAATACAACTTTTGTGGATACGGGCGTTTCGGAAGATCGATTTGGTCCTCCTGGAGGGATCTCCTTTATTTCGCAGAGTGGGTCAGTAGCCGCATCCATTCTGGCATGGGGAGCGTCCAAGGTTATTGGGATCCGCTACAACAAATTTATCTCGGTTGGAAATATGGCGGATATTGATTTCATTGATCTGCTCGAATTCCTTGAGCAGGATCCCTCAACAAAAGTGATTGGTATTTATATGGAGGGTTACCAGAACGGCAAACAATTGATAGAGGTCATGGGAAGAATTGCCCGAAAGAAACCCATCATTATATTGAAAGTGGGGCGAAGTAGTAAAGGAAGTGTTGCGGCAAACTCGCACACCAGTTCCATGTCTGGTTCGGATAAGGTTTATGATGCTGCTTTTCGGCAATATGGAATCCTCCGCGTGGAAGACCTTTGGGAATTATTGGACACCCTGCAGGCATTTGACAAAATGCGATTGCCAGATGGAAATCGATTGTTTGTCTTAACCCAGGCAGGGGGACCGGGGATTTATTGCTCTGACGAAATCAGCAAGTACGATTTCATTGAAACTCCCATGGTTTCGGAGAACACGAAAAATCAACTGAAGGAAACGATGCCACGGATGGCAGCCATCTGTGTTCCTGAAGGATATGCCGACATTACAGCATCTGCAACAATCCGGCAGCATTGCGATTCCCTTCGTTATGTTTTAATGGATCCTTCTGTTGACGGCGTTTGTTTTATCACGGTTGTAACCCCATTTTTGCCGTCCGCTCAATTGGGGAAAGAATTGTCAGATACTTATTGGAGTCTGGATGAAAAATACAGAAAGCCGGTTTATTTCTGTATTATGGCTGGTGAGGCGGTTATACCATGCCGCAGGGAGCTGGAACAAACCGGTTTGGTGACATTTGACTCTCCAACAGAGGCAGTGAAAGCTGCCAAGAATATGATTGTTTACAAGATGAAACGAGAGAAAGAAACACAGACAGGTCAATGATGTCAACATTTGTACTTGATGAAATGGAAGCTGGCAACTTATTAAGCTCATACGGAATCCCGATGGCGAAGACGGTGATTTGCAATTCGTTCAATGAATTGGATGTGATTGCCAGGGATGTCACATTTCCAGTTGTGATGAAGATCCTTTCACCGGATATTCTTCATAAAACAGATGCGGGGGCGGTAATTTTGGGCATCAGTAGTTTAGATGGAATGAGCAAAGCTTACCAGACAATCCTCATGAACGTAGCAACAAACTGCCCGGAAGCGCGCATCAAGGGCGTGATTGTTCAGGAGATGCAATCCAAGGGATTGGAATTAATCTTTGGGGTCAATCGTGACGCTCAGTTTGGCCATGTCCTACTGTTTGGAATTGGCGGTATATACGTGGAAATCCTGAATGCGGTGAGTATGAGGCTTGCTCCACTGACTCGGTTGGATGCTCTTGAAATGATCCGTGAGACGCCTTTGGGAAAAGTGTTTCAGGGGGCGCGGGGTGCCAGGTATAGCGAAGAAGAGGTTATTCAAGTTCTACTAAATCTTTCCAAGTTGGTCCAGGAACACCCGGAAATTATTGAAATTGACATCAATCCGTTTCTTGTTTATGAACACGGGAAGACGGGCTGCGGGGTTGATGCGTTGATTCTCTGCGAAAAGGATTAATCCAACAAGGTATTCATGTCTTTATCCAATCTCACTCCAGTATTTGAATCCATTCCAATGGGCTATCCAATTGGTAAAAAAGTATTGCTGAAAATGGAGTGCTTTCAGGAAGCAGGCTCTTTTAAGATCCGCGGCGTGGGAAAAGTATGTGAACTTCTGAAACGCCAGGGCTGTCAAAGGTATGTATGTCCCTCCGGGGGAAATGCTGGTTTTGCGGTTGCCTGGGCTGGTAGAAAATTGGGTGTTCGATCCACGATTGTGATGCCGGAAGGTGCATCGATTGAAGCCCAGGATGCCATTCGAATGTTGGACGGTGAAGTTATTGTCCATGGTGAAACCTGGTATCAATCGAACGATCTGGCGATGGAAATTGCCAGCCAGGAAATGTTCACGGAATACATATCTCCCTACGAAAACCCGGTCCTGTGGACTGGTTACAGCACCATGGTTGATGAGATTGTCAATCAATGTGAAAAGCCAGATGCCATTGTATTGTCCATAGGCGGCGGTGGTTTAATGTGCGGTTTGATTGAGGGATTGGATCGTCATCATTGGGGAGACATCCCCATAATTGGATGCGGCACATTTGGAGCCAATGCCTTTGCTGCTTCGATGGAGGCTGATAAATTAATCCGGCTTGATAGAGTAACCAGCATGGTTACCTGTATCAGCGCGGAGGTAATTACAGAGAAAGTGATGGAATATCGTCGGAATCACCACTTGATTCCATATTTGACAACGGATTATGCTGCCATGTGTGCATGTGAGCGCTTTCTGGATGATCATCGCGTTTTAGTCGATCCTGCTTGTGGGGTTGCACTATCAGCTGTTTATAGTAACTCATCCATACTTGGTGATGCCCAATCCATCCTGGTGATTGTCTGTGGTGGGGTGGGTGTCAAGCGAGAAAAACTGGAGATCTGGAAGCGGCAAGCAGCAGCAAATTTGGAAAAGGAGATGTAATGAACAAAAAGGTGGTTAACCTCCCGGATAGTGTGCCTACTGCACCGTACTCTCCAGCTGTCGTGGTGGGTAATCTGGTTTTTGTTGCCGGGCAGGTTGGCTTCGATCCAGTGAAAAGGCAGTTTTACGGTAAGGACATCATGTCCCAGACGAGGGGCACACTTCAAAATTTAAAAACTGTATTGGAGTGTGCAGGCACTAAAATGCAAAACGTTGTAAAAACCACCATCTATCTTACCAATCTCGCTGATTTTGAGATCGTTAATCAAATTTATTCTGAATATTTCCCTGAGGAACCCCCAGCGAGAAGTTGTGTCCAGGTTGTTGCCATTGCATATGGTGCATTGATTGAAATTGAAGCAATCGCCACCATTGGATAGCAATGAATATTCGGATTGAAGTGAATTTCCCAACAGTGCACTACTGTTGTGAGAGAAGAAGTGAAGGCAAAGTATCAGAAACCAATACTGGCAGGGGAAGAAACCGAAAAGGAGGCGCATTATCGAAAGGTCCGTACTACTTACTCTAAATTTATTTACCCAATTTAATGGTCAAATCTCAAAGGAGAAAATTGCATGAATAAGAAAGTTTTATCAATGATTCTATTGGCTGTGTTGTTGCTCACATCACTGGCCGGTTGTACTACGCCTGCTGCAACGACCAGCGCCACGGATGAGGCTCCTGCGGAGACAGAAACAGCATCCAAGACTGAAGATCCTGGCGTTGTTGAAACGCCGAAAAAAGACACCCTGACAGTTGCTTTGCCTGCAGATCCCCCGTCCCTGGATCCTGTCCTGTCTGGTGGACGCGGTTGTATGCGTGTCTTGAAGCAGATTTATGAAAACCTTGTCACTACCGATGCATCTGGAAATCCAGCCCCTGGATTGGCGGAAAGCTGGGAAGTAAGTGATGATGGAACAGAATACACCTTCCATTTGAAACAAGGAGTGTTTTTCCATAACGGTGAAGAATTGAAAGCGGATGATGTTGTCTTCACTGTTGAAAGAGGAAAACAATCGGCTTATCTTGGTGCAATCTGGGCTCCTGTGGATCACGCGGAAGTGATTGATGATTATTCGGTTAAAGTTGTCCTGAAATACCCCTATGCAGCATTCTTGTACGCCATGGCTGGACCCGGTGGCGCAGCCATTACCAATCGTAAAGCTGTCACGGACGCTGGAGAAGCATATGGTCAGCATGGTATTGGGACTGGTCCATATAAGGTGGTGGAATGGGTGACGGGCGACAAGGTGGTACTCGTTGCCAATGAAAATTGGCATGGTGGAAATGTGCCGATTAAAAACCTGGTCTTCAAAATCATCACGGATGCCAGCACGGCTGCCATTGCACTCGAAAAGGGTGAGGTTGATGTTATGATTGAAGTTAATGACATTGACAAGCCCAACATCAAGGCGAATACCGAGCTTGCTCTTTATGAAGTCCCCTCGTATCAAGTTTCGTATGTGGGGATGAATAACGAGAATGAAAAGTTCTCGAATCCACTGGTTCGCCAGGCTGTTTCTTATGTAATTGATAAGGAAGGTGCCCTGCTTGCGGTAAAAGAAGGCAATGGGACCGTTGCTCAAAACTTCCTGATCAATGGTTTATTTGGGTACGACGATAGCGTTAAAGCGCCAGACATGGATGTCGAGAAAGCAAAAGAGTTAATGGCACAGGCCGGCGCAGCTGATGGATTTTCCACCACGATCATTACGAAGGATGGTCCGGATAAGAAGCTGGCACAGGTCATTCAAGAAAACCTGACCAAAATTAATATCACTGCTGAGATTCAGGTCTTGGAAACCAGTGCATTTACCGCTACTGCCAAAAACGGCGACTATGAAATGATGATCAATACCTGGTCATCCCCCGTAGCTGACGCGGATTACAGCCTGTATTTCCTGTTCCATTCCTCCAATATTGGTGGTATGAACTTTGTTCGTGTTAACAATCCGACCATTGATGAACTATTAAACAATGGGCGTACCATCAGTGATTTGGATAAGCGGCGTGCTGCTTATTCCGAATTATTGAAAGTATTGATCGAAGTTGTGCCATCCGTTCCCGTCTATTTTGAGGTCTCGGCAATTGCTGCTAATGCTGAGCTTAAGGGGATTGTGCCGGATCCCACAACCGAATATCGGTATGTGAATTTTTCCTGGTAATCTCCAGTTTGTAACGGTTCTGTTGACAATCATGAAAAGTGATTGTCAACAGAACCAATATCCAATGAGAGGTCCAACCTATGATTAAGTACATAATCAAACGACTATTAATGATGATCCCTGTCATGCTGGGTATCACCCTCCTGGTTTTCACAATCATGTCGCTTTCTCCAGGAGATCCAGGTACGCTCATACTTGGACCGATGGCAACTCAAGAAGAAATTGATGCGAAAAATCAAGAACTGGGATTTTATGATCCATTCTTTGTAAAATATTTCGATTTTGTGATTAATGCAGTCCAGGGAGATCTGGGTACATCCTGGTACAATAACCAACCTGTAACTCGGGAAATCATGAATCGATTTCCCGTTACATTCAAGCTAACAATATACAGTATCCTGCTGACTGTTATTGTCTCCATCCCATTGGGGACGATTGCGGCATTGAAACAATATTCCATAATTGATAATGTCAGCATGTTATTGGCTTTGTTTTTGGCATCCATGCCTGTATTTTGGCTCGGGCTCATGCTGATTATTATCTTTGCCTTAAATCTCGATATCTTGCCTGCAACGGGGAATGAAAATTGGAAAAACTTCATATTGCCCACGATTGCCTTGGCTGGTAGTGTCATCGCCGTCATCAGCCGCATGACTCGCGTGACGATGATTGAAGTTCTTCATATGGACTATATCCGAACAGCCAGAGCAAAAGGAGCGACAGAGGGGCGTGTTGTTCGAAAACATGCCATCCAAAATACGCTTATTCCGGTTGTCACCGTATTGGGTGTGAACTTGGGAATCATGCTGGGGGGAACAGTCCTCATCGAGCAGGTTTTTGGAATGGCTGGGATTGGCACATTAATGATCAATGCGATCCGTACAAAAGACATTCCCCTTGTCATGGGTTCTGTTACATTCCTGGCTTTGTGTTTCAGCATCATCAATTTATTGGTCGATATTTCCTACGGATTTATTGATCCGCGAATAAAGACGGAATAGGGTAAAGCGTATGAATAAAACAAGTACTTCCCAATGGTATCAAGTTTGGGTACGGTTTCGAAAAAACAAATCGGCCATCTTGGGAATGGTCATCTTTATCCTCTTGGTCATTATCGCGTTGATTTCACCAATGATCTATGATTACAATACCGATATTGTGACCCAAAACCTGAGGAATCGGTTGCAACCTCCAACATCAGAACATCCCCTGGGTACGGATGCCTTTGGACGGGATGTGTTTGCCAGGATTGCATATGGTGCACGAGTATCTTTATTGATCGGATTCATTGTAGTTGGCGCATCTCTGGTGATTGGTGGTTTCATTGGTGCCATTGCAGGGTATTTTGGGGGGATCCTCGATAATGTCTTGATGAGAATTATGGACATTTTTCTTGCGATTCCTCAGATCTTGCTGGCAATTGCTGTTGTGGCAGCTCTGGGACCGGGCATTACCAATCTGATTATCGCATTAACAATATCCATGATCCCGGCTTATGCGCGGTTATTAAGGTCGTTAATCTTGCCCCTGAAAGATGCAGAATATGTGGAAGCTGCAAAGGCATCGGGAACAAATATCTGGAAAATCATTTTTGGTCATCTCCTTCCAAACGCAATGGGTCCATTGATTGTCAATTCCACCCTGGCGGTTGGAAAGACAATTGTATCGGCAGCCGGGATGAGCTTTTTGGGTTTGGGAATTTCACCGCCCAATCCAGAATGGGGAGCCATGTTATCCGAGGGGAAAGAATATATTCGTTATGCACCCAATCTTGTGCTTTATCCCGGAATGGCGATCATGCTGGCTGTGCTTTCCTTGAACTTGTTGGGAGATGGCTTAAACGATGCCCTGGATCCGAGATTGAAACAATAATGGATGTGTTATGGACAATCATATGTTACTTGAAATAAAAGATTTGGAAGTTGTTTATCAGACGGATTTTGAAAACGTCTATGCCTTGAACAAGGTTACCCTATCTTTAAATGCAGGGGAGACACTGGGGTTGGTTGGTGAGACCGGTGCGGGTAAAACAACCACGGCACTTAGTCTATTAAAGCTTTTGCCGAAAAATATTGGAAAGATCACTGGTGGATCCATCATGTTTGATGGGGTTGATATTGTGAAAGCAACGGAAGGCGAGATGCGGAAAATCCGGGGGAATAAAATATCCATGATATTTCAGGATCCGATGACATCCCTCAATCCCGTGATTCCTGTCGGCGAACAGATTGCGGAGTCGCTGGAACTCCATAATATACAAGGCAGAACAGCTGCTGAAATTGAACAGAGAGTGGATCAAATGCTGGAACTGGTGGGGATTCCTCCGAATCGGAAGACAGAATTTCCTCACCAATTTTCAGGTGGAATGAAGCAGAGGGTTGTTATCGCCATCGCTTTGGCATGTGACCCTGCTTTGCTAATTGCAGATGAACCAACCACCGCATTGGATGTGACAATCCAGGCTCAAGTATTGGCGATGATGGGGGAACTGAAAGAAAAACTCAATACCTCCCTGGTTCTCATCACTCATGATCTGGGCATCGTCGCCCAAATTTGTGACAAGGTGGCTGTGATGTACGCTGGCGAAATCATCGAATCCGGCACCATGGAAGATATTTTCTCCAGGATTGAAAATCATCCGTACACCGTGGGATTATTTGGCTCGATACCCAATTTGGAACTATCAACACCGCGGCTGGCGCCAATTAATGGATTGATGCCAGACCCCACCGATTTACCAAAGGGTTGTAAATTCCATCCCAGATGTCCCAAGTGTATGGATATTTGTAAAGCCGAAAACCCTCGAGTCTATGAAGCCGGTACTCATCAGATTATGTGTCATCTATTTAATCAGGAAGGAAACGTAATCCAATGAACCAACCATTAATTCAGACTGTCGAGTTAAAGAAGTACTATAAAGTTAAAGCCGGTGAATTACATGCTGTTGATGATGTCAATCTGAGTATTCAAGAATCCCAAACACTTGGCGTTGTTGGGGAGAGTGGTTGTGGAAAAACGACATTGGGACGAACAATCCTCCGATTGGTTCCAGCCACCTCGGGACAAATCCTGTTTCGCGGAGAAAATATCCTGGAGTACTCGGGGAAACAAATGCATGAAATGCGCAGGAATATGCAAATAATATTCCAGGATCCTTATTCCAGTATCAACCCTCGAATGACGGTATATAACATAATTGCTGAACCGATCCGTTCCTCCGGTACCAGGCTGGAGAAACAGAACATGGATAAGCGGGTTCGGAAATTAATGGATACTGTTGGATTGGCATCCCGTTTGATCAAGGCTTATCCCCATGAACTGGATGGGGGCAGGAGGCAGCGGATTGGTGTTGCCAGAGCTTTAGCATTGAATCCGAAATTTATCGTGTGCGATGAGCCGGTTTCTTCACTGGATGTATCCATCCAGGCACAGATCTTAAACCTGTTGATGGATCTGCAGGATGAATATGGTCTGACATACATGTTTATTACACATGATCTCTCGGTTGTAAAACATATCAGCGACAATATTGCAGTCATGTATCTTGGTGAGTGTGTGGAACACGGACCGAAAGATCAAATCTTTGCCAATCAACTACATCCATACTCCCAGGCTTTACTGTCAGCGATCCCGGTTCCAAGCCTGGCTGCCAGGTCGAGGAAACCCTATTTGATCAAAGGTGAAGTCAGCAGTCCGATCAATCCCAAGCCGGGTTGTCGGTTTGCTCCCCGATGTCCTCATGTAAAACCCATCTGCACACAGGGCGAGTTGGAACTCAAAGAAGTGACCCCGAATCATTTTGTCAGATGTACGCTGTATGGATCGGAGAAACCATGAAAGAATACATCAAAATCATATTTCACAAGCTTAATACTGAAATTACAGCAGAACTACTGACTGATCTCAACCCTTACCTCTGTGAGGGTTTTAAAAAAACCCTGCCGAATAAAAGCATTCAAAGTCATGCGGTAGTTGCGGGTGATCAGTTATATTGTCCATATCGACTTCCCGTTGATTCGGGAAAATGTAATTTTGAGGACATGAGCAAACAACCGGATGGTCGGATCAACATGGAATTGGATTTCCAATACTTATCGATCAATTATGGGAAAATGGTTGAAGCGGTTCCTGCTGCAGCTCTTGCCCAGGTTGTGGAAGGGGATATTCCAAAATTGGCAGGGATTGGTGTGGCTGCATGGAATAACCTGTTATTTGAAAAGGATTACATTTTGGTCGAATTTTTGTATATTGGGAGTCAGCGCGGATGAATCAGATAGCGGAATTTCGAGCCAGGGTACAGAAACACACAGAAGACATCTGGGTGGATGAACCGAAAGACATATTTCTAATCAAAAATGGCTATATCCCAAGTGGAGCTGGACGAGCAAATCAATATTTCTCACCGTTGGTGATGTTATCTGGTGAGGTACGGGCTCTGGGGATCCAGATTTTTCCCAGGCTATTGGAGTTTGCACGGAGTGGAAAGTTTTCTCTTGAGCAACTGAAGTATATGATTGATTCCATGCTCCGGTTGGATTGTGGTGTGATCGCCTTTTTTGGGCTTCGTGAATATGGGGACATGCTCGTGGAATTTAGAAAGTTATCGGCTGATATTGAGACCATGGAAGAAATGGCGGGTATCCTGGAGGATATGTTTACATTGACCAACCGGTACCAGCTTTGGCTTTTTCAGATTTTCCCCTGGTATCTATCAGTTCATTTCCCCAAAACGAATAGAGATGAGCTTCAGAAACTTTGCGAAGCAATCGACTCGATCTAGTCAAACAGCCAAAATGATTAAAGACTCTCAATAATCTGTGATTCAGTGAAAGCGAGAACATCTTTCATGTATGCCTGTCTGCCCACACCCTCCGTAGTGATTGAACTTGATATCCTTGAGAAAAACATTCGGACGATGATCGAAAATGCAACCAAGTATGGATTGGCGCACCGTCCACATGTGAAAAGCCATCGCAGTTCGGAGCTGGCGAAATTACAACTTGCTTATGGTGCGAAAGGCATTACCTGCGCAAAATTGGGGGAAGCCGAGGTAATGGCATCAAATGGTATCAATGATATCTTGATTGCTTATCCGATGATTGGCGCAGATAAATTGGAACGGTATTCTGAACTAGCGAAAAAATGCACCCTTCACTCCATTATCAACAGCTACGAAGGTGCATTTGGTTTATCGGAATTGGGCAGGAAACACGGGGTTAAGTATGAAGTATTGATTGATATCGATGGGGGAGTTGATCGGGGTGGCATAAAACCGGGTTCATCTGCATTAATGTTTGCCCATTCTGTGGAGAAATTGGATGGGATATCCATTGTCGGGTTAATGTACTATCCAGGAAGAAATTATGCCGAACATACTTTGGAAGGTATCCAAAGAGTTTCATATCTTGAAAGAGATGAATTACTTGTCACCAAACAATTATTGGAAGCCGATGGATTTAATATTACCATCTTGAGTGGTGGTAATACGGTATCAGGGAAAGTACCATGGTGTCTGGAAGGTCTCACTGAGATTCGGGCAGGAAATTACATATTTAATGACTGTGCCCAGCTTTATTTCGACCGGGTTGCGGTGGAAGATTGTGCATTGCGGGTGATTGCAACCATAGTCTCCATCCCCAATGAATATACTGCAATTATCGACGCAGGCACAAAATCATTATCGAGCGATTCATTCCCAAGTACAGGCAGTAACTATGGATTTGTGGTTGGAAGACAAGATTTACAACTCTTCAAGCTGAATGAAGAGCATGGTTTTATCAAAAGCAAGGAACCACATCGATTGCGGATAGGTGACAGGATTGCGATCATCCCCAACCATGCCTGTGTTGTAACAAATCTGGTGGATGAAGTGTATGGGTTTCGAAATATGACTCTTGAAAGAATGATCTCCATTGATGCCAGGGGAAAGAGTACTTAAGTGTTAATTGGAAGTGCGGGAAATTTTTCCGGCTCAAACTTCAACCTAATTTGACAATCTCCACATGGAATTGCATAAGCTTGCACCTGGTGCAACCTTTTCCTATTGTTGAACCCTCTGTAGACGCTCAGCAGTGGCAGTTGATGATCCGATCACCCTGGAGAACAACACTCCATTTGCTGTCCGATGTGCATCGTTGATCTTCTGTTGTGGGTGGACCCTGTCCGGAATGTGCCTGGAAATTGATGTGGTGATCTCCACATAGGATCCAATCATGGACATACTTATTCCACCATGTGGAAAGAGAATAGAAACACCTCGGTGGCAAAATAGCGATGCCAATCATTAATCTTCAAAGGGGACACCTCTACGAAACCTTGTGGGGCAGGGTGATCCACTGATCGGACGATCAATATCACGTCGCCGAAGTAATCGTGTGCCATTATCCGCATTCTTGTGTATACTTAATTTTAGATTCTTTTTTGGGTGGTACGAATATCTGAACCACTTTTTTGCATAAATTAATCTCCCTTTTTTTGAATTGACTGCTGAAAATGTCTTGATCATTTCTCTCCATGACCCCATTTTAATAACCAACCATGATCCATCCCACAGTAATTGCACCACCTCCTGAAATTGGTCAAATTGTTACAGTGCGCCAACGACGTTATGCGGTAGCAGATGTCCAACAGAGCGCCATCCCCTATGACGTGTTAACCCAAAGTCGAAATTCCTATCATCACCTTGTAACGCTCAGTTCCATTGAAGATGATGCCATGGGTGAGACACTTCAAGTTATTTGGGAGCTTGAAGTGAATGCGAGGGTAAATGAAAAATCAGGACTGCCGAATCCCTCCGGATTTGACCCTCCCGCGAAATTTGATGCTTTTCTTAATGCGGTACGATGGGGTGCGATCAGCTCTGCAGATGTTCGAGCTCTGCAATCACCATTTCGGAGCGGGATCACCATTGAAGATTATCAACTTGATCCTCTTGTGCGCGCCATTCAGATGCCTCGAGCTAACTTGTTGATTGCTGATGATGTTGGTCTTGGAAAAACGATTGAGGCTGGATTAATTGTTCAGGAATTGCTTCTCCGCAATCGCGCGCAAATAGTGTTGATTGTTTGCCCATCTTCCTTACAAATCCAGTGGCGTGATCAGATGCGGGAAAAATTTGGCCTGGAATTTCGTATCGTTGACTCAGATCTTATGCGAACTTTACGCCGGACTCGTGGGATACACACGAATCCATGGTCGCATTTTCCTCGGCTGATCACGTCCATAGACTTTCTGAAACGCGATCGACCCATGCGGTTATTCAAGGAATTGCTTCCAGCTGATGATGAACCCCGTTATCCCCGCCGGTTTGATATTCTTATTATTGATGAGGCTCACAATATTGCCCCGGTCGGACGAGGAAAATATGCTACTGACTCTTTGAGAACCCTTGCAATTCGGACGATAGCACCTCACTTTGAGCATAAGTTGTTTCTGACTGCCACACCCCATAACGGTTATAAGGAATCCTTCACAGCTTTGTTGGAATTGCTCGATAATCAACGTTTTGCACGCGGGATTGAGCCTGCCCGAGAGCAACTTCAGCTAGTTATGGTTCGACGCATGAAAAGCGAACTGCCTGCCCAGTTTGATGGTACACCTCGCTTCCCGAAACGCCACATTCAGGCGATTGAAGTAGCCTATACAGATGAGGAAAAGCAAGCTCATGCCTGGCTGCAGGAATATACGGAATTGCGTCAGCAGAGTTCAAACGATGCGGTTGAGCGTTATGCAACTGAGTTTATGATGAAAATGCTCTAGAAGCGGCTGTTTTCTTCACCAGCAGCATTCTTGCTGACCCTTGAGCAGCACCTGAGAACCCTTCAGAAAATCAGGACCATATCTGATCAGCAAAAACCAGTCATTGGTATTTTACGCCAGCAACTCGAAGCAGTTGAGGATGAAGAACCTCAAGAATTCCCCGGAGATTCAGGTGAGGATGCAATACTGACCGCCACTCGGCTTTTCCGCCCGGTTACTCCTCGCGAAAAGGAATTATTGGACAACCTGCTGGCATGGGCGAAGCGCTCTGCCGCCCGTCCCGATAGCAAAATCCAGCAACTTCTCAAATGGTTGAAGACTGAAATTAAACCCAATGGAGTCTGGTCGAATGAACGGGTGGTGATTTTCACTGAATACCGGGCTACGTTAAATTCGCTCCAGGAATTGCTTGCCATGGAAGGTTTTACGGGTGACAACCGCTTGATGACCCTTTATGGTGGTATGGATGATGAAAAACGCGAGAGTGTCAAAGCCGCATTCCAGGCTCGTCCAGAAATCAGCCCGGTGCGGATTCTGCTTGCCACGGATGCAGCTTCTGAAGGCATTGACCTGCAAAACCACTGCCACCGAATTATTCATATGGAGATTCCCTGGAACCCGAACCGTCTGGAACAGCGTAACGGACGCCTTGATCGCCATGGTCAAACAAAAGATGTGATGGTTTACCATTTCGTTACCAGAGGATTCCATGAACAGGAACGGAATGCCTGGGATGCGCGTGGGCAGGACCTGGAAGCAGATTTGGAATTCCTCTTTCGGGCAGTGCAGAAAGTGGAGCAAATTCGTGAAGACCTGGGTAAGGTTGGTCCCGTGATTGCCCTGCAGGTGGAAGAAGCCATGCTGGGGAAACGCCACCGGCTGGATACTTCTCAGGCTGAACACGAGAATGAACCGGTCAGGCGGATGTTAAAATTCGAGCGCGATCTGCGGGCCCAAATCGCCCGTCATATGGAGCAGCTTCAGGAAACACGCCAGAACATGGACTTTTCGCCGGAAAATACTACCACCATTGTGGCAACCGCCCTGGAACTGGCTGGTCAGCGTGGATTAATCCCGATGAAACCGCCTCAGCTTCCTGGCTATCAACCAATCAGTAACACTCCAATCTTCGAACTTCCGGCGTTGACCGGCAGCTGGGCTGTCTGTGCAGAGGGTTTGGCGCATCCGCATACAGGCAAGATTCGCCCCATTACATTTGATCATCATATGGTGGATGGACGCGACGATGTTGTGCTTGTACATCTCAACCACCGCCTGGTTCAAATGTCGCTGCGCCTCTTACGTGCCGAGGTATGGTCGCCTGCCAGCAGGAAGGGTTTGCATCGCCTGACTGCGCGGGTGGTTCCGGATACTGCGCTCACTGAGCCTGCAGTGATTGCATTTGCACGGTTGGTGGTTATCGGTGGTGACCAGAACCGGCAGCATGAAGAGATCATAGCTGCAGGCGGGTATTTGAAGGAAGGCAAATTGGTTCGGATGAATGTTGGTCAGGTGATAGCTGCCTTAAAAGCCACCACCGATCAGGAACCTGCCGCGGTCATGCAGCAGCGTTTATTGGACCTCTATCCGCGCCTGATTCCTTCTATATTTTCTACACTGGAAGCGCGCGGCAAAGATCGTATGGATGGGATTCGGAGACTGCTGACCGAACGCGCTGAGTTTGAAGCCAGGAGTATCGAATCCGTCCTCAACGAACTGGCAAGATCCATCCGCCAGGAACTGGACGCCCCGGAAGTCCTGCAGTTGGAATTGTTCACCAGTGAGGAAAAGGATCAATTGAACCGCAACATGGACGCTCTGCGACGCAGGCTGGCAGCCATCCCTGAGGAAATTGAGCAGGAAAAAGAAGTTATTATGAAGCGATTTACGAAACCGCAGACACGCATGTTCCCGATAGCAGTAATGTTTGTGGTTCCAGAGAAATTTATGTAGTAAAAGAGGATTAATTACAAAAAAGTTTATTTTCAGAAGTAATCAACAAATAGGTGCTGCTGCAGCAGAACTCGACGACCATTACCTGAGCCATTGCTTCGTAGACACTGGTGATATTGATATTATTTCTAATTGTAGTGATCCACGATTAATTCTAATTGGTCGCACGGGTTCTGGTAAATCTGCGATTATTCGTCAGTTGTATGAATCTGCAGAACATGTCATTAACATTCGCCCAGAATCTTTATCTTTAACTTATATCGCTAATTCACAAATACTTCAATTTTTTATTGAAGCAGGTGTAAAACTTGATATTTTTTTCCGTTTATTATGGCGTCATATTTTTTGTGTTGAAATTTTAAAAGAAAAATTTCATATTACATCTGAAGAAAAAAAGAAGTCATTTATCGAACACCTATGGACAATAGTCCCGAAAAACAAGAAAAATGATGCTGCTTTACAATATTTACGAACTTGGGGAGAATCTTTTTGGGAAGAAACTGAATATCGTGTTCAAGAAGTTACAACAAAATTAGAGAGAGATTTAACAGCTTCGATTGAAGGAGAAGTTCCTAAGATTGGTAAGTTATCAGCCGGTGCAGCAAGAAAGCTGTCTGAAGAACAAAAAGAAAATGTAATTTCACGGGCTCAAACCGTTGTCAATTCTGTTCAAATACGTGAATTGACTAATGTCATGGAATTACTTGATGAGATAATTTCCACAAATTCACAACAAAAATACTTAATCACAATCGATAAGCTAGACGAAGATTGGATTGAGGATCAATTCCGTTTTAGGTTAATCAGAGCTCTGATTGAAACAAGTATTGATTTTTACTCAAATGTAAAGAATGTGAAAATTATTATCGCTCTTCGATCTGATTTGGTAGATAGGGTTTTTAGATATACAAGAGATTCAGGCTTTCAAGAAGAAAAAATTCGCACATCCTGCCTAGATATTGAATGGAACCTGTATCAATTAACCGAAGTACTTGATTCAAGAATAAATATTCTGGTAAAAAACCAATACACTAAGGAACCTGTAACTTATAAAGATGTTTTACCTGAGAAGATAGGGAAACAACCAACAATAGAATATATGATGGATCGAACGTTGTTAAGACCAAGAGATATTATTCAATTTTTTAATGAGTGCATAAAAACTAGTGACGGAAAATCAATAATTTCGCAAAAAGCACTAATTCAAGCAGAAGGAACATACTCAAAGGAAAGATTAAGAGCACTCTTTGATGAATGGTATGGATTATATCCAAACCTTGAATTTCTCTACACACTGCTTAGGGGTAAAAAGGATGTTTTTATATTGGAGAATATTACAGAGGATGAGCTTACAACTAATTACCTAGAGATATTGGCTTCGGGTCGCGGGAAACCTGGAGTAGATATGGAGTTAATGTTAATGGCTTTTAACAACCTATTAAGTATCGATGTATATCGAATAAATATTGTTCATATCTTTTATAAAGTTGGCCTTGTAGGTCTTCGAACAGAAAAGGGGAATCCAATCTCGTGGTCTCATATAAACGGACCTGATGTATCTACCTCAGAAATTACTGAAACGAGTCGGATTTATATCCAAAAAACTTTTTATCGTGTTCTAGGTGTGACCGACGGAACGAATTTACAAGATTAGGCTTAAACCATGTCCATCGCCCGACACCACAACGAGTGGCTTTCCCTGATTGAAATTTCCGGACCATTTTTGAGCCTGCCGGTGCTGATGCGTACCTTCCCGCAGGGATTGGATGTACTCGACCGCGAGGGATTGGCGGAACTGCGCCTGGCATATGAAGAGTGGCTCGACAACCAGAACAGCCTGCGTCCCTCGCCAGCCATACATTCGGTATGGGTGCGTTATGTTCTCGAACATGTTCTCGGCTTTGAGAAACGCAATTTACTGGAGGGTTCGGCGATACCGGCGACTCTGCAAGCCTTTGTTGCTGAACAGCGAGAGACCCTGCAACCCGACCTGGTGATCGTCTCCACGGATCCATCCACTCAAAAACCGCGCATGCTGGTTCAGATTTGCCCCATAACCCAGGGGCTGGAAAAATCCATGCAGAATCACCGCTGGAAAGCCTCGCCAGCCATGCGCATGCTCGAACTGCTGCGCACCACTGGCGTTTCGCTGGGCTTGGTAACCAACGGCGAGCAGTGGATGCTGGTCAACGCCCCCAAGGGAGAAACCAGTGCGTTTGTCTCCTGGTATGCCGCTTTGTGGCTGGAAGAACTGCTCACCCTGCGTGCCTTTTCTTCGCTGTTGGGAGCTTCCCGTTTCTTCTCCGTGGCGGACGAGGATACGCTGGAAGGCATGCTCAAGGACAGTGTCAACGAGCAGCAGGAAGTCACCGACCAGTTGGGCTATCAAGTGCGCCATGCGGTGGAAGTGTTGATTCGTGCAATTGACAAAACCGACCAGGACTGCGGGCGAACGCTTTTGAAAGACATTCCGGAAAAAGATCTGTACGAGGCTGCATTGACGGTGATGATGCGCCTGGTTTTCCTGTTCTCTGCTGAAGAGCGTGGCTTGCTGCTCCTGGGTGATCCGCTCTACGATCAAAACTATGCCATCTCCACCCTGCGCGCCCAGCTGCGTGAAACTGCCGACCAGCAGGGCGAAGAGGTACTGGAACGCCGTTTCGATGCCTGGTGCCGCCTGCTGGCAACCTTCCGCGCCGTATATGGGGGCATTCACCATGACCGGCTGAACCTGCCGGCTTACGGCGGCAGCCTGTTTGACCCCGACCGTTATCCTTTTTTGGAAGGAAGGATCAGTTCCCTTCTCCCAAGAGGCGAAGGGGCAGGAATGAGGGATACTGTTCTCCCCATCTCCAACCGCACGGTGCTGCACCTGCTGGAAGCACTGCAAATTCTGCGGGTTAAAGTACCTGGCGGTGGACCGGCGGAAGCCCGCCGTCTTTCCTTCCGTTCGCTGGACGTGGAACAGATCGGGCATGTCTATGAAGGCTTGCTGGATCATATTGCCGTGCGTGCCACTGAACCCGTACTGGGGCTGGCTGGCACGCGTGAGAAGGAACCCGAAATTGCCCTTTCGACTTTAAGGTCAGAAGAAGCCAGGGGGGAAGAAAGCTTCTTGGAGTTCCTGAAGAAGCAGACCGGGCGCAGCAAAAACGCGCTACGCAAGGCGCTCAATCAAAAGGAAGAGGTCTTTACCAACCAGCATTTGCAGATCGCCTGTAATAA
>ERZ1026800.345-NODE-345-length-41454-cov-13.544753_pt1 | contig 41454 bp, 34 predicted proteins | sample MGYA00520873_ERZ1026800 | MGnify/ENA primary metagenome ERZ1026800 (study PRJEB33270, sample SAMEA104284475) | anaerobic digester metagenome | biome: Anaerobic digester microbiome; feature: mesophilic sludge digester; material: Anaerobic digester biomass | place...
CGGTCTCCTCCGTCAGACCGGGGCCAGAGGCTGGGGATCGTTGGTACAGGGACATACTCGCTCTTTCCTCCGCCCTCTACACTAATATCAACACAACCCCGTGTCTCACCCACATTGGCAGAGAGGGCGCGCGCTGAACCGGGTGTCGCTGAAGGCTTGCGGTGTGAGCATCGTCCAATTTCCGGCGGCGACATCAATTATCACGGCTTTCAGGCGAATGCGCATCTGCTGGACTTCATCGGGAATCAACGAGCCGAGAATCGGCACCCATGACACGGTTTTGGTCACTTGATTTTTCTGCGCTGTTTCCAGAATCCCCCAGTACACAATCAACGTTTTCGCGCCGGAACGCGCCGCCGCCAGACGCAGCACTTTGTTCAACGATGAGGCTGGCTGAGGCGGATTCTCCGGCGTTACCTGCGGCGTTGCGGGTTGTTCCGGGATGCCGCTTAATGGAATCACGGTAAAGTATTTTTGCATCTCGCTGAGCATCGGATCATCCGGGAACATCGCGCCGGATTGAATGAGAATTACCGGATCGCCCTGATTCAAAAGCACTTTTCCGGAATTGGATAACGCGGCGTGAATATCGGCTTCGGTCGGGCTGTCATGTGTGCTGACGCCCAATACTGAGAGTTCATTGAGTTCGCCCTGATATTGAGAATCGTTGTACCTATAATACCAGTTGCGTCCGCGCTGGTAGGCGGAATCCGAGATCGAGCGCGTCGTGCAGCCTGCTATTGGAAGAGAAACGACGATCAACAACAGAATCATGAGATCAGGTTTTCTTTTCATAATCTTTTTCTCCTATCAGATGCGCCGATATTGCAATTTGGGCATGAGTGATGTTCATTGAATGTTCTCAGCGTTGCCTGTAAACGGTCGGGATTCCTCGACAACTCTAACGCCTCGTAGATGGTTCTACAGACCACATCTGAATTCAGCACGGTCTGCGCATACGCGCCTTCGGCTTGGATGACAGCGATTCCCAGCGCGGCATGTTCGATCATCAGTGCGTCATTCCGCCCATTTCCGATGCGTAAAGTCTGCTGTTCCCGAAACTTTCGGATATACTCCAGCTTGCCAATATCTTGATCTTCTGGCGGAAGAATCGTCAAGGTGCATGGCAGCCCTCGCAATTGCTTTTGGGCGACGCCAAAGGTATCGGCGGTGACAACGTGAAAGTAAACCGCCTCGTTGAGCGATTTCGGCAATTCCGCGCCGCCGGCAAGTAATTTCCCGTCACAGGCAAGGGTGCCATTATTGTCCATGACGATATGTGCGATGGTTAAACTGCCCAGTCCTGGAATCTTAATTTGAATCCGACGTCGTTTAGCCCTGATTTTTCTTGAGAAGATCGTGAATTTCAGCCAATTACACTGCCCATCGAAGATCACTGTGAATTGTCTTTGACGCGCGTTTCATCGATTGATCGCTGGCGAACGGCTCCTGCGGGGTGCCTCCGACCAGAACGGTGCCCGGCAACTCCTCCCACCCGGCTCGCTGGTGGAACTCACGGAGAGGACGGTCGCAGGTGAAGATTCCGAGATCCAGACCCATGGAGGCCATTTCCTCGCGGGCGCCGACCACCAGCTCATGGCCGAGCCCCTGACCGCGCAGGTCGGCGCGTGTGGCCACTGCGCTGAGCTCGCCCGCGTACCAGCCCCGGCCAGCGCGGGTGATCCGTTTGCGAAGTACAAAAAGCGTAGCCACGACATCGTGATCTTCGTCGAGCAACACCATGAACACTGGCTCCAGACCCGGGTCGGGTCCCGAAATGGCGTCGCCGGGGGCGGGTGGCCAGGCCTGCTCCTGGATCTTTCTGGCCTGAGTAGCCAGCGACTCGGGAAGGTCGCCGACCGCGGAGACGATCATGCGCACGCGCGTCAGTATCCCTCAGAAATGGGCGGATGCCGCAGGCCATGGGGCAGGGGTGGGCCTACGGTCGGGTACGCAAGCGCGGTTTGGGATCACTTCACCGCCCGAATGAGGGCGATGAGGAAGGCCGCTGCCGTGGCGGTGTAACCGGACAAGAAGCATGCGGAAGCGCTCAGCAAGGATGTCCACCAGGTGGCGTCGTTGGCCCTCCCGATGGCGGGGATCTGCGGCCGGACTGTCGCGGTGAGCACGGATCGCTGCCGCGTGGGCTGCGGGCATCGACGACCGTCGCGGCGGGGTGTCGGAGGATCCTCCCGATCACCCTCGGCTCGCAGCGACTTGCAATGATGCTGAGTGCTCCGCCACCGCGCGGGTCGACCAGGGGGTCGATCTCGGAGAAGCGGCGGATGAGCGGCACCCACCGGTGGTGCGCCGCGTGCTCTTGGACCCCGCGAAGCGATCGGCCTGGATCATCCGCCGGCTCGCTCGCTGCCGCGATGGCGGCGTGGCATACTCCCGCCGAAGGAGCACGACATGCCCGACGAGAGCGCGAGCCGAGAAGTGCACGAGCCTACCTGGTGGCGGCGGCACCTGCGCGAGAACCCGGCGCTGATCCTGACCGTGGCCTACCTCGTCCTGACGGTCATCGGGGCGATCTACAACTGGCGGCTGTGCAGGCGATTCGGCATCAACATCCTGGATCTCGCGGACGGCGCGGACTTCTTGATGTTCGCGGTGCGCGACTTCGCGGTCGTGGCGTGGGCCGGCTTCGCGATCGGCATTTTCGCTGGGTTGTACGCGCTCATAGCCCACCTCAAGGCGGCGCCGCCGAAGAAGCGGAACGTTCTGATGCGAACCATCGAGCAGCAGGCGAAGCGCTCGAGCCCCCGGGTGCCGGCCGTGGTCTGCACATTCTGGGCGGCGTTCTGGGTCTTCTACTACCTCGACCAGTACGCCCGCACCGTCGCCGGCGCCATCAAGAGCGGCGCCGGCCACGCGTGCGAGTACGTGTTGGTGGATGACTCGAAAGCACCGCCCGTGGTGGCCCAGCTCGTGACGACGACGAGCCGGTTCGTGGTGGTCTACCGAGTGGACGAGAAGGCAACCCAGGTCATCCCGACCCAGAGCCTCGCACGGCTCGTGTTCCGCTGACGGCAGCCGCTCGGCTCGTCGGGAGAGCATCGGGATCTCGGAGGTGCCCGGGCCGAAGGTGTCGGCGTCGGCCGGGACGAGCAGGGCCATACGGCCGTTGGGGAAAGCGGTGATGGTCGATCTCTCCAACCGCCATGCACTGTCCGGAATTTGCATGTGGCGCGTCGCGGTGAGCAGCAGGTGGCCGCTGCTGCCGTGGGCGGCGATCATGAGGTGCGAGACCCTCGACTGCCCTGCTGTCGGGCGGGCCGAAGGGAGGGTGGCGCCGCAGCCCTGGCGGGGAGCCGAGACGGGAGGTCCGGGTGGCGGCGTCACGGGCGCGAAGACGAAGCCGCCTCGATTTCCCTGCCCGTGGTTTGCGCAGACTGCATCATGAGCCAGTCCGGGGTTCGCTCGACCCAGCGGAGGAGCTCACCCGGCGCCACGGGGAAAAGCCAGAAGCCGTTCTCGGTCGCTGCGAGCTGGTCGAAGTACCGCCCGCCTTCGACCTGCAGGCCGATCCGCCACATCGGGCCCTCGTTACTCAACCCTTGCGGGTGCGGGGCGAACGGCGATCAACGTCGTCAGTGCGAGCACTACCGGAGGGGCGCAGATCCAGGCCGCGTGATTGAGCTCCGAAATCACGGGTTGCAGGACGCCGACATCGTACCAGGGGTGGAAGGCCACGCCGGGGCGCCGAGCGGTATGTGGCGTTTCGGGCCGCCGGAGTCCGAGGGGAGCGCGGTATGTCCGCATGGGGGGTCGCCAGGGACCTGAGAGACCCTGCCATGTCCAGACCCGAGAGGACCGGTGAGGGAGCCCGGTGATCGAAGCCCAGGCTAGCGACGGGGAGCGCCGAGCCCCGGCGTGGGAGCGAACGACAAGCGGCGCGGCATGGTACCGGCGGTCGAGGCAACGAGGCGGTTGGGACGCGTGGCAGGGAGTCGGAGCGTCTCGTAGTACCGGAGAAGCGGGGGAACCGAGCCCGAAGGGACCCCGTGGAGGGAAGGTGGCGCCGGCCGATAGCAGTGGTATGGGGGAACGATGCCTCGGACCCAGAGCCTGGAGACCATCTCACCGCGACTCGACCACATCGCGACAGTGGCGAGACAGCGACCCGGGGAGGCACTGACCGCCCTGGCCCATCACCTCGACCTGGCCTGGCTGACGTGGCTCAACCGGCGCTCACAGAACGCTCGTATGCACTGGACGCGCGTCACCCGGCTCCTCGCTCGCTTTCCACTGCCTTCAGCCCGTGTCGTGCACTCGATCTACCGAACCGCAGCGAGCCGATCGTGCTGAGGAGCCGGATGCGGGAAATCCGCACGTCCGGATCTGTGGGGGGCCGAGGAGGGTGACCTCCTCGGTCTACTCGATACCCATCCGTCCCTCGCGGTCGACGCCGAGCGGCTCGGTGGTGAGGTCGACGTCGACGGTGCCGGCCAGGGCGTTGGCGATGACGAGCGGCGGCGAGGCCAGGCAGCTATAATTCGCCGCGATGGCGAACGGCGAAGAGAGGGCACTGGAATGGCGCGTAGCCATCCCCCTCCTCGACAATCCCTTCATCTGGATCGACCTTATCAAGGCGCTGGCCGTGCCTCTGGTCGTCTTCGGGGGGATCATCGTCTTCGTGCTGAGCGGCGACGACCGGCCCGACTGGGGCGGGGCGCTGAAGGCGCTGGCGATCGCCATCGGCGTGGTCGCGGCGCTGTTCGTTTTCGCCGCGGCGGTCGTTTTCCGCAACCGCCTGGAGGCCCGCTTCGTGCTGAATGAGAAGGGCGCCGCCTACGAGAGTGGCTGCGCGGCGCGCGCGGCCCAGAAGGCGGGCCTGGTGGTCGGGGCCCTGTCTGGCTCGCCGCTGCTGCTCGGCGGCTCGCTTGTTGCCTCTTCCATGAACGCCGTCGGCATCCGCTGGCGCGATGTCCGCAAAGCGACCCCTTTTCGCCGCTGGCGGACGATCACCCTCTCCAATTCCTGGCGGCCGGTGCTGCGCCTGTATTGCCCCGACGACCAGATCTACGAGGCGGCCTGGCGGCTGGTCACCGAGAGCACCGCGGCGAGAAAGGCCTCACCGCTCTGATCATCATTCGCGCCTGCCTTTCCAGGCTCCCCCACTCAGCGTTTCGCCGTAACCCCAGCGGCCGCTGAAGGAGCGCCCGTCCGCGCTCAACTGGAATTCGAAGCGCCCGCTGCCGTTCGTCTGCGTCCACCGGCCGCGCAGCATATTCCCCACGACGTTCCCGTCGAAGCGGCCGCCCTTGAAGTCATAGGTGCCGGTCACTTGGCTTCCGTCCTGCCGTACGCTCATACGGCCGAAGTCGCTCGACCAGCTTCCCGACCAGTCCGCCGCTGCCGGAGCGGTTCTACCCCCATCCTGTGGGGCGTTGGAGCTGGCCCATTCATACGTGCGGTAGAGGGCGCTGCTGGCGCCGCCAGGGTAAACCTCGAAGCGCAGCTCCATGCGCCTGCCGGGGAAGAGCGCTCCGCTGGGGACGGTGATCTCGGCCTGCTTCGTCTCCGTGCGGTTGGCGACCCGGTCCCAGTTTTTCGTGGCGGCCGAGCCTTGTGGGCCGCCGGTGCCGGGCTCTTGGCCGTACGCCTGAAAACTGATTCCAGCGGACGCCGAGCCGTCGCCCGAATGGGTCAGGATGCCCCGGAACGACAGCTTCGCGCCAGGCTGCAGGACGCCCAGGCCGCCGGTGGGGGTCCAGGAGAACGTGGCCGTCGAGCGCCAGTTCCTCTGCGAATAGTTCGTGGTCAGCGTGCTGCCGCCGCCCGAGGTATCCACCTTGGACGTATCGGCGGGGCCGACGAGGAAGGGCTTGCCCTTGACGACCCTCTCGCCGGTGAATTTCCAGTAGCCGTTCCCGGCCGAGGGCGCGGGGGGGAGCGAGGGAGGCGGCGCGGGCGGCGGGCTCGAGGAGATATTCCGGTTGACCTGGGCGTTCAGCTTGGGAGCGAGGTTGCCCGCCCAGGTGTTGATCCTCTCCTTGAAATAATCGGGGGCGCTACCGGCATGGAGCAACCGGGTCAAGTTCTCGATCTCGCTAAAGATCTGCGCCTCGGTGCCGCTAGCGACGCTGCCCACGAAGAACAGCCCGAAGGCATGGTACCAGGGCCCCATGCGGTCGTAGAAGACGGCATCGCCCTCGGGGCGCAGGTCGATCAGCTTGCTGGAGATGTCGCGCGGAAGGATGGTGGTGTACAGGTCCCCTTTCCTGCCCGGCGCGACGCCGATTACGCCGTGATCGTTCCGCCGCTCGGCATAGGCGACCTCCTTGAGAAGGTTGTGGGCGGTCAGCGTGGCGAGGCTGTAATCGTCGCGGCATACGTCGAGGGACATGGCCAGCACGTCCTGGGGCGCAAGATTTCCCGGCGAGTTCCGGATCCTGGCCGCCAGCTGCGCCTCGTACGACTCGTTGCCGCCGTCCTTCGTCAGCCGGACATAGGGGTTCGTCCTGGCGTACGACGACTTCTCGCTGAGGGTAAGCAGCGCGGCGAGCGAATCGGTGTTCCAGTTCTTGGTCACCGCACCGAGGGCGATGCGCGTCCGCACCACGTTGATGCAGACCGCGCTCCGCTCCCAGGGAACGAAGCGGCGGCGGGCCAGCGTCTGGATCAGTCCCGGGCCGATGCGGCCGTTCAGCAGCCTGTCGCTCTCCTCGTTCATCTGGACGCGGAGCGCTGCCCCGCCCCAGCCGCCGATCTTCTCCTCTTCCTGTGCGCTAATAAAATCCGGCAGGGCCAGCTGCAGGGCGATGGCCAATGCCGCCAGCACCGACATGACCCGGGCTGGCGCCTTCCTTTCGCTTTCTGGGTTCATGCGTCCCTCCTGTTTGCGCCGGCTCGGTCCGTGCCCCTATTCCACGCGGCGGGCGGCGCCCTTGATGTCGAGGCCGAACTCCTTCCCCGGCGGAGCGACGTGGGACTCGGCGGCAAGGGTGCGGTCGGGAAGGAGGCGGTAAAGAAGCCTGAAGTGGGGGCCGTCGGCGTTCGTCGTCTCGAACGCCGCCGCGTCGCCAGCGAACGTCAATGGACAGGAATTTCCTTTCTCACTGCAAGTGATGGTAGGGCTCGATGGAGGTGGAATCAAGGCCTCGGTGAGGTGCCGATGGTGAGGATTTGAGGCCGGACTGTCGCGGAAAGGGGGGATGTGAGCAGGTGCTGGTGCGGCTGGACGGGCACCGGACCGGCCAAGCCCCGGGCGGTTGGGGTGGTGGTGGGGCTGCGCCAGGCTCGGGCCTCGCGTCGTGCGCGGCACGGACGGCCGGGGCGTCGCGGTCACGCGGCGGTGATTGTGCGCCGAGGCGAGCGTGGTGCGGAGCTGATTGAGCCCAGTACTGGCGTCACTTCGAGGTTGACATCGCCCGGGTGTTTCCTGCGTTCTTCGATTACCCAGCAGAGCTCGTCGGGATCGAGAAAGTGAACGGCGCCGACGCCTACAAGCTCCATGTCTCGCTGTCCGGGGGCGGGAGCGTGACGTACGTCGTCGATGCAAGCAGCTTCCTGGTCAGCAGGCGCCTGGTGAGCCGGGATGGCGGCCCCAAACCGGAGCTGTGGGAGAACGTGGTGGACGGCTACCTTGACGTCGACGGCATCCGTTTCCCGGACGGCTACAGCTTTGCCGGCCGTGCCGGCAGGGAGAAGGGAACCTACAAGAGGGTCCGGTTCAGCGTTGAGCCCAAAGATGGGCTTCTTGCGATCCCCAGCGAGTTGAAGTAGATAGGCGCTTGATAGCGCACATTCTCTGCGAACGACCTTCAGCAAGCGGAAGTGGAGCGCGTTCTGGCAGTCGTGGACCGGGGTGCCAACCGGCAGTGCCAGGCGTGCGCCAGAAAAAGCCTCGAGAAGGCGGACGCGATGATGTGAGCAAGCGTGAGGTCAGCGACCTGCAAAGACCCGCTGGCCAAGGCAGCGGCCGGCAGCGGTGCCGCAACGGTGCCAGACACGGCATTCCGCTGTTCTCATCTTCTCTCTTCGCTGATCCCGGGCGGCTTCCGCGCTGGGTGCACGCTGGCACCGTCTCACGCGTCCTGGTGACTGAGGGAGGTAAAGGTAACTTGACAAAAAGAAAAGGCGACATTACATTGGGGTCAGGAGCGAGCCAATGGGACTGAGCAACCGCGTCCGCTATTTCCGTTTCATGAGAAACGAGCTGAGTCAGGCGGAGCTGGCCGACAAGGTCAGCGTGTCGCGGCAGACCATCGTGGCGATCGAGAAGGGCAACTACAACCCGTCGGTCGAGCTGGCGCTGAGGCTAGCCAAGGTGCTGGATACCACTGTCGAGGAGCTGTTCGTGATCGAGGAGGTGGAAGCATGACGAGCCGAATGCTGATCATCATCCGGGTTCTGTGGGTCGTGGCGACAGCGGCGCTGATGGCCGTGTGGAATGTGAACGCGTGGGTCTTCCTCCTCGTGCTCCCGGCCCTTGGACCGCTGCTGCGCGAGGTCGCACCCGCGCCCGATCTGGACGAGCGGCAGCGCCTGCTCGACTACCGCGCCAGCCACTACGCGCTGATCGTTTCCTATCTGGTGCTCTTCGCGCTGTTCGCGCGCTCGTGGTTCCAGCTCAAGCAAGAACCGCCGGTGGAGCTGTGGCTCCTCATCGTCGCGCCGCTCGTCGTGCGCGTGGTGATCAGCGTGGTGCAGGGGTACGGCGGTCGGAAGATGGCGCTCATCCTCGGGTTCGTCTGCGGCTCGCTCTGGCTCGCGTTCTCCACGGTGTCGCACGGCGTCTCGCCCGAGTCGGCGATTGGTCTGGGGCTCATCGCATTCACCGCCATCGGCATCCGCTGGCCCAATGTCGGCGGCGTCCTGCTCATCCTCGCGGCGCTCGCGTGCATCGTCTTTCTCATCCCGATCGGGTACAGAAACACTGGTCGCGACATCATTGTCGGGGCAGTGCTCCTGCTCACGCTGCCGCTGCCGCTCGTGCTTGCCGGCGTCGGGCTGATTGTCGCCGCGCTGCGTGCGAAGCGGGTGGCGCGGGATGACTTCGTCGACATGAGGCCGACGGCCTGAGGCTGCCACGGCAGGCAGGTGAGGAGCAGGGGAAGTAGCAGTGTCCTCACAGACCGAGAGGAGGCCCTCAATGAACGATCACGAGAAGGCTCGAACTGGCGCGCACCTGCTGCGCTCCCGGCTTACGTACCTCGGTTGTGCCGCTGCGCTATTCGTGGCCGCTGCGATCGTGGGCGTGGCCGACAACCCGCCTGGTATCGCGCTCGCCTATCTCGCCATTTTGGCTGTCGTCCGGGCGCTCACGCTCGGGCTGAAGACCCTGCGACACTACGTGGTGTTGCTCATGGGGTCGCTGTTTGGCGGCGTGGGCGCTGTGGTGGTCTGTGGGATCGCCGAGGTGGTGGCCAAAGGCATGGGAGAGGGCTGGGTCAAGACGGTGCTGCAAGTGGTTCATGTCGTGCTGTTCCTCGCCGCGCTATTTGGCACCCCCACCGGCACGCTCGTTGGCGCGGTGGGCATCGTTGTGAAGTGGTGGCAACGTCGCGGCACGCCTGTGGCCGAGGCGGCGACTAGCGAGGGCGGTCTTCAACACCAATAGCGGAGCACCGGGCCTGGCACCTGGGCCATCGCGGCGCGCGGCGCTGAGCTGCTGACCAGGAGCGCGTTGGACGTCAAGAAGCTGCTCGATACGCTGGTCCAGCTCATCGGTAGGAATTTTCTTTCTCAGCGCAGCCAGGATTGGGCTCGATGAAGGCGGGATCGCGGTTTCGGCGAGGTGCAGGTGGCAGGGAACTGGGGCCGGATTGTCGCGGAAAGGGGAGATGTGAGCAGGTGCTGGTGCGGTTGGACGGGCACCAGACCGACCAAGCCTCGGGCGGTTGGGGTGGTGGTGGGGCTGCGCCGGGCTCGGGCCTCGGGCGGAGACCGGTGGCGCGCTCCTCGATGAGGCTACTTCAGCATGTGCCGCAGGACGTACGGCAGGATCCCCCCGTGCCGGTAGTACTCCGCCTCGATCGGGGTGTCGATGCGCACCAGCGCGCGGAACGTCTTCACGGTCCCGTCGTCGCCGGTGGCCGTCACCTCGACCTCCTGGCGCGGGCGCAGGTCGCCTGACAGGGCGACGGCGAAGCGCTCGCGGCCGTCGAGGCCGAGGGATGCGGCTGATTCGCCCGCGAGGTATTGCAGCGGCAGCACGCCCATGCCGACGAGGTTGGAGCGGTGGATGCGCTCGAAGCTCTCGGCGAGGACGGCCTTGACGCCGAGCAGCAGCGTGCCCTTGGCGGCCCAGTCGCGCGAGGAGCCGGTGCCGTACTCCTTGCCGGCGAGCACGACGAGCGGGGTGCCCTCGGCGCGGTAGCGCATCGCTGCGTCGTAGATCGACATCGGTTCGCCGGAAGGCAGGTGCACGGTGTGCCAGCCCTCCTTGCCGTCGGCGAGCGCGTTGCGCAGGCGGATGTTGGCGAAGGTGCCGCGGACCATGACGCGGTCGTTGCCGCGGCGGGCGCCGTAGGAGTTGAAGTCGGCGGGGTCGACGCCGGAAGCGATGAGGTACTGCCCAGCGGGGCTCTGGATGGTGATCGACCCGGCGGGCGAGATGTGGTCGGTGGTCACCGAGTCGCCCAGCACGACGAGCGCCCGTGCGCCCTCGATCGGGCCGATGGCGCCGGGCTCGGCCGGCAGGTCGACGAAAAACGGCGGCTCCTGGATGTAGGTGGAGTCGGCCTTCCAGTCGTACTCGAGCCCGTCGGCCACCGGCACGGCGTTCCACTCGGGGTTGAAGGCGTTGAGGTCGGCGTACATCGTGCGGTACGTGTTGGGATCCTCGGCGGCGCCGAGCACCGCCTGCAGCTCCTCGGGGCTCGGCCAGAGGTCGCGCAGGAAGACCGGCTGCCCCTCGCGGTCGACGCCGAGCGGCTCGGTCGCAAGGTCGATGTCGACGGTGCCGGCCAGGGCGTAGGCGACGACGAGCGGGGGGGAAGCGAGGTAGTTGGCTCGGGTGAGGGAGTTGATCCGGCCCTCGAAGTTGCGGTTTCCGGAGAGCACGGCCGCGACCACCAGATCGCCCTCGCGGACGGCGGCCGCCACGGCGTCGGGGAGCGGACCGGAGTTGCCGATGCAGGTGGTGCAGCCGTAGCCGACGGTGTGGAAGCCGAGCCGCTCGAGGTAGGGGGTGAGGCCGGTGCGGTCGAGGTAGTCGGTGACCACGCGCGAGCCCGGAGCGAGGCTGGTCTTGACGTAGCCCGGGACGGCGAGCCCGCGCTCGACAGCCTTTTTGGCGACGAGGCCGGCGCCCAGCATCACCGAGGGGTTGGAGGTGTTGGTGCAGGAGGTGATGGCGGCGATGACCACGGCGCCGTGACGCAGCGCGGTGGCTTCGGATCCGGCCACGGTGCCGGTGGCGCCGAGCGCCGTTTCGGGCAGGCCGAACCCGCGTGCGGCGACCGGGGCGGTGAGCGCCGCCCGAAAGCCGCGCTTGACGTCGGACAGCCGCACCCGGTCCTGCGGGCGCTTGGGGCCGGCGAGGCTGGGCTCGATCGTACCGAGGTCGAGCTCGAGCACGGTGGTGAAGTCGGGGTCGGGGGTGAGGTCGGATCGAAACAGCCCCTGCGCCTTGGCCACGCGCTCCACCAGGTCCACGTGCTCGGGCGTGCGGCCAGAAACCGCGAGGTAGCGCAGCGCCTCGTCGTCGATCGGGAAGAACCCCATGGTGGCGCCGTACTCTGGCGCCATGTTGGCGATGGTGGCGCGGTCGGGCAGCGTCATGGCCGCGAGTCCCGGCCCGAAGAACTCGACGAACTTGTTGACCACGCCGTGCGTTCGCAGCATCTGCGTGACCGCCAAAGCGGCGTCGGTGGCGGTGGCGCCCGGCGGCAACGTGCCGACCACCCGCACCCCCACGACCTCGGGCAGCAGCATGTACAGCGGCTGGCCGAGCATCGCCGCCTCGGCCTCGATCCCCCCCACACCCCAGCCGACGATGCCGAGGCCGTTGATCATCGTGGTGTGCGAGTCGGTGCCGACGAGGGAGTCGAAGTACGCCACACGGCCGTCGCCGTCGGGGACCGCGAAGACGCCACGAGCCAGCAGCTCGAGGTTGACCTGGTGGACGATGCCGACGCCGGGCGGCACGACGGTGAACGTCTGGAACGCCTGCTGCCCCCACTTGAGCAGCTCGTAGCGCTCGCGGTTGCGCGCGAACTCGAGCCGCATGTTCTCGCGCAACGCCTCGGGGACGCCGAACAGGTCCACCTGCACGGAGTGGTCAACGACCAGCTCGGCCGGGATGAGCGGCTCGATCCGGCGCACCTCGCCGCCCATGCGGGCGATCGCCGAGCGCATTGCCGCCAGGTCCACCACCGCCGGCACGCCGGTGAAGTCCTGCAGCACCACGCGCGCCGGCTTGAACGGGATCTCCACCTCGGCCGGGCGCGAGGCCTCCCAGCGCGCGAGCTTGACCACGTCGTCGGCGGTCACGTCGGCGTTGTTGCACGTGCGCAGCAGCGCTTCGAGCAGGACCTTGAGCGAGAACGGCAGCCGGTCCACGGCGAAGCCGCGCGATTGCAGCGTCGGCAGCGAGTAGACGTCGACCGCGCCGGACGCCGTCTCGACCCGACGGCGCACGCCGAACACGTCCATGCGGGGGGTGGTGGGCATCGCTCCTCCTCCGGTCAGCCTAGCAGGGCAGCGTGGCGGGCGGGCAGCTCGGGGTCGGCGAGCGTCGCGAGCACGTAGTCGGTGAACGCCGCGGCGGTGGCGCCGGAGGCGCGGCCGGTGATCTTGACCCGTTTTTCGAGCAGCGTGCAGACGTCGAGCGCCAGGTCGAGCCGCTCGGCCTTCTCGGCCAGCCCCATGTGGCGCAGCATCATCGAGCCGGCGCGCATGAGCGAGGCGGGGTCGGCGAACTCGCCGCGCCCCTCGTCGATCATCCGCGGGGCCGAGCCGTGGATCGCCTCGAACATCGCGTACCGGCTGCCGATGTTGGCCGAGCCGGCGGTGCCGACACCGCCCTGGAACTCGGCGGCCTCGTCGGAGAGGATGTCGCCGTAGAGGTTGGGCATCACCATGACGCGGAACTGCGTCCGCCGCTTGGGGTCGATGAGCTTGGCGGTCATGATGTCGATGTACCAGGCGTCCCACGTGATGCCGGGGTACTCCTTGGCGATCCGATCGGCGACGTCGAGGAACAGGCCGTCGGTGGTCTTGATCACGTTGGCCTTGGTCACCACCGTGACCCGGTCGACGCCGTTTGCTTGGGCGTACTCGAACGCCATGCGGATGATGCGCTCGCACCCCTGACGGGTGACGGCGGTGAAGTCGAACGCCAGCTCGTCGGTGACGGCGATGCCTTGCGAGCCGAGGATGTAGGCGCCCTCGGTGTTCTCGCGGAAGATCACCCAGTCGATGCCGTCTTTCGGCACCTTGACGGGACGGACGTTGGCGTACAGGTCGAGGGCGCGGCGCATCGCCACGTTGGCGCTCTCGATGTTGGGGTACGGGCCGCCCTTCTCCGGGGTGGTCGTGGGCGCCTTGAGGATGACGTGGCAGGCCTTGAGCTCCGAGAGGACATCGTCCGGGATCGCCTTGAGGTGGGCGACGCGGTTCTCGATGGTGAGCCCCTCGATGGTGCGCAGCTCGACCCTGCCGTGGGCGATCTCGTCGGCGAGCAGCCCCTCGAGCACCCGCATCGTCTGCTTCGAGATGATCGGCCCAATCCCGTCCCCGAAACAGATACCGACCTTGATCGGCCTGATCGCCCCGAAGTCCAGCGGCGGCTCCGCCTGTTTCATGCGCTCGACACGAGCCAGCTGCTCCTCCACCAACTTCGCAAAGTGCGCGGTTGCGCGGTCGATCGTCTCGGAAGCCATGGTCCCTCCCTGTTTCGAAGAAACCCGGCCACAAAAGAGTTGCTTCCCGGAGGGGCCGTGACCCTGTCGGCTGCGCTGCTTTCGGGCGGTGGGCGCCGGAGCCGTGACCCCGGGTCCGTGCCCACTATCGGGCGACGGTCTTGGCGAGCGCCTCCCCTCGTCCCACGAAGTGGGGGAGGGTGGCGAGCCGGGCGAGGGGTCGGAAGCCGCGCGGACATCACCGGCTGCACCCGGCGGGCACAAGGGGTGGGAATGCTGGAGATTCGGGAGCGCTTGCGGCCAATGGAGGGTGCGTGTCGACGCGACTGCCGCTGTTTCCGCTGCCGATCGTGGTGTTCCCCGGTGAGGCCGTGCCGCTCCACATCTTCGAGGAGCGATACCGGACGATGCTCGGCCGGGTGCGGCAGGGCGATGCCGATGGGCGCCCGCTGCCGTTCGCGATCGCCTACCACTGGCGCGACAACGTCGCGGTCATCGCCTGCACGGTCCGCCTGCACCGGGTGCTCGAGGAGTACGGTGATGGGCGGCTCGATATCCTCACCATCGGCGACGAGCGGGTGCAGATCCACGAGGTCCTCGACGAGCAGCCCTATTTCGAGGCGATCGTGGAGCCGTTCGTGGACGAGGACGAGGTGCTCGACGCGACGCTCGGGGAGCGGCTGCTGGCCCTGACCACCAAGCTCGCGGAGCTGCAGGTCGGCAAGCCGGTGTTCGTGTCGGCGGAAGGCGCGGCGCCACTCTCGTTCCGGGCCGCGCTGCTCGTCGACATGGCCCCCGAGGAGCGCCAGCTCCTGCTCCAAGCCACGAGCGAGAACCTGCGGCGGAGGATCCTCGCCGACCACATCGCGGAGCTCGTCGCTGACTTCGCGGCCGGCAGCATGAAGCCACCGGTCGTGCACTGATCGGGCCGCGTCCGAGGCCCGTCCGGGAGGTCGCATGTCCGAATCGACACGGAGCGAGACCGATTCCATGGGTGTCATCGAGGTCCCGGCCGAGCGGCTGTGGGGGGCGCAAACGCAACGCTCGCTTCGCTACTTTCGGATCGGCGAGGAGCGCCTGCCGGTCCCGCTGATCCGAGCGTTGGCGCTGCAGAAGAAGGTGGCGGCGCTGGCCAACATCTCGCTCGGTGAGCTCGAGCCGCGCCTCGGGGAGGCGATCGCCGCCGCCGCCGACGAGGTCCTCGCCGGAAGGTGGGACGGCGAGTTCCCGCTGTCCGTCTGGCAGACCGGCTCCGGCACCCAGACCAACATGAACATGAACGAGGTGCTCGCCAACCGCGCCAACGAGCTGCTCGGCGGCGCCCGCGGCGGCAAGCACCCAGTGCACCCCAACGACCACGTCAACCGCGGGCAGTCCTCCAACGACAGCTTCCCCACCGCCATGCACGTCGCCGCGGTGTGGGAGATCCGGGAGCAGTTGCTCCCGGCGCTCGGCCACCTGCTGGCGACGCTCGAGGCCCGGGCGCAGGTGTTTCGCGAGGTGATCAAGATCGGCCGCACGCACACCCAGGACGCGGTGCCGATGACGGTGGGGCAGGAGATCGGCGGCTGGGCGGCGCAGGTGCGCGAGGGGATCCGGCGCGTCAAGTCGGTGCTCCCTGCCCTCTACCGGGTCGCGCAGGGCGGCACCGCGGTGGGGACCGGGCTCGGTGCGCACCCGCGTTTCGCCGCGGTGTTCGCGGCCGAGCTGTCGCGGCTGACCGGGCTGCCGTTCGAGCCGGCCGGCGACTTCTTCGAGGCGATGGCCGCGCACGACGCGATTGTCGAGGCCTCGGGCGCGCTCAACGTCGTCGCGGTGTCGCTGCACAAGATCGCCAACGACGTGCGGTTCCTGGCCTCGGGGCCGCGCGCCGGCCTGGGGGAGCTGGTGCTGCCCGAGAACGAGCCCGGCTCGTCGATCATGCCGGGCAAGGTCAACCCCACGCAGAGCGAGGCGCTCACCATGGTCTGCGCGCAGGTCATCGGCAACCACGCGGCCATCACCTTCGCCGGCGCTTGCGGGCACTTCGAGCTCAACGTCTACAAGCCGGTGATGATCCACAACCTGCTGCAGTCGATTCGGCTGCTCGCCGACGCAGCGCGGAGCTTTGCCGACCACTGTCTCGCGGGCATGGACGTCGACCGCGAGCGCCTGGCGGAGCACGTCGAGCGCTCGCTCATGCTGGTCACCGCGCTGTCGCCGCACATCGGCTACGACGCGGCGGCGCGCATCGCCAAGAAAGCGCACGCCGACGGCACGACCCTCAAGCAGGCCGGGCTGGCGCTCCGGCTCGCGACCGCCGAGCAGCTCGACGAGTGGTTGCGCCCCGAAACGATGGTAGGTGGTGGGCGGTAGTGGAAAAGCCCGTCGCGGCAGCTCGGCCCAGGCTGCGTGTGCTCGGGGCTCTGGTCCGCACTGTCGAGTGAGTGAAAGCCAAGGGATTGCGCGGGAGATGGGCGGGATTGGTCGGACCCGCTCTTGGCTGTGCTTCGGCGCCCACGGCGCCCGCTGTCTTCGCGCCCGCCCCGCTGTCGTCTCCGAGGATCACGCCGCTACTCGGGGGAGTGCCCGCTCAACCGTGTGGCTTTCCCAGCCTGCCGAGGTCGAGCTCCTGCCGATCTGCGAGGGCGAACGTGCGCAACGCCTCCCCCCCGACCGTGAGGGCGTAGTTGCCGGCGGGGAGGTGGCGACAGCAGAAGCGACCCTCGGCCGAGGTCATGGCGACCGCAGCAAGGCCCCCGTCAGAAAGGCGGACAATCTGGACCTCGCTGCTGGCTGCCCCGGACCCGCTGGGCTCGAGCTGTCCGCAAAGCGAGGTCAGAGGAACGACGAGGTCAATGGCAGACCCCTCGAAGGTAGCCGGGATGTTGCCCAGCAATACCCAAGAATCGTGAGAGAGCGAGGAGAGCGACAGCCTGGTTGCTTCTCCCGTGCGGTGCTTGACGACCAGGGTGCGGTCGCTCCGCACCTCGGCAACCGAAATCCCAGACGGCCGTGTCCCGACGAGTTGCATGCCGGCGGGAAGCGGCGCCCCGAGACGCACAACTACCGAGACCAGGGGAGACCCCAACTGGACATGGGTCGTGGTTCCAGCCTCGACGCTCACCCAGCGTTGCGCGCTGCCGCCGCTTCTCGAGATAACGGCGCCACGGCTCCTGAGTTGCTCCAGAACCACCCAGTACTGCCCCGGCGCCAGTTGGCCCGAGGTTGCGGTACCGTTGGCGTCCGTGCGGAGCGAGCCGCGGGTCCCGCTCTCATGTGCAAATCCGACCTTGCAGCCGGCACAAGGGGTGTCGGCCTCGTCGTCCCAAGCCGAGACCTCGATCTGACCCCCCTCTTCGAGGTCGAGCAGCAGCGGGCAGATTTGGTCGTGCCGGGCGCAGTCGACTGTCCGCCGCACCGGGGGGTATCCGGCTGCGCTCGCCAGCACGACCGCGACACCCCGGGAGGGCAGCGACAGCGAGAACGAGCCATCCTCTCGGCTCGTCGTCACTCCCAGGCCAGGTGGGCTTTCAATTCCTACGACCGCGAAAGGTACCGGTCGACCATCCCGGGCAACGCGGATCCGGCCTTCGCAGGTCGGCGCAGGTGTCAGCTCGATCCTCCCGAGGTCACGCTCCTCGCCAGCCCGCAGCTCCACTGCCTCGATCGCGACATCGAAGCCGGGAGCGGCAAACGTGATCTCGTGCGCGGCTGCCTCGAGGTTCTCGAGCAGGAAAGCCCCATCCTGGTCCGACTCCGCCGGGGCTGGGGCGCCCCGAATGGAGATGGTCGCGCCCTTGATCGGCTCTCCCTCGGTATCCGACACCCGGCCCCGCACGCTCGCCAGAGGCTGCAGCTCGCAGACGACGGACTCTGGAGGGAAGTCGAATGACCTCCGCCACCAACCGAATCCTGGCTTGTGGCACGAAATCGTCACCGGGTCGAGCGGCGCGAGGCCCGAGAGCACAGCGCGACCCTCAGAGTTGGTCGTGGTCTCGAAGAACGTGACTGCGGGCAGCTTGCCCTGGCCGGCGCCGACTTTGGCGTCCTGCAGCGGGGCACCGGCGCCGTGGATGGCGCTCACGACAACCGCCACACCCTTTTCGATGACGATGTCGCCGAGGTCAATAGCGCGGGCGCCGGTTTCGTTTTCGCCTTGCTGCCGCTCCGGAGATGGCACGACGAAGGTCTCACTCAGTTGAATCCGCCCCCCGGGGGCGATGACTTGCAGCTGAAACTCGCCGCTAGCTAGAGCCTCGAAGAGGAACCGGCCGTCGGGACCGGTGACGACCTCGCGCACCAGGCGGCCGCGCTCCAGACGCAGTGGCCAGGTGAAAGGCCTGCTCGCCTCCAAAACGGCAGGAACCACCGCAACCCGTGCGCCAGCGAGGGGCTCGTCGGCCTGCACGCAGCGACCGCTGACCCGCACGCCTGGCGACAGATGCACCTCGATCGTCCCGGTGCTCGCAAGCCAGCGCACACACGTTGTCGCGCGGTCGGGCGCCCCGGTGCAAACCAGCAGCGGCCAGTCCGGCACGCTGTCGAGGTCGAGCTGTCGAGCATTGCCTGGGAACGAGACCAACACCTCATCGGCGCGCGACATCAGTGGGGTGAGCTCGGCCCATGTGCCGCCCTGGTTGGGGCTCGCCAGGCGAATCGACAGCGCCGGGCCGCTCTCCCGCTGTGCGGCCCGAGGAGGTCCCGAGGCGGGTGCGCCGCCTCCTGGCGGATCCGCGCCAGCGCCAGGCGAGGGGATCGGGATCAGCAAGACCACGACGACGGCTAGTGCGCCCGTTCGCGTCGGTGACAGAAGCATGACTGTCCTCCGCGCAGACTCAGAGGCGGCGGTAGTAGCACTCTCGGTAGCAGCGATCGCCAGTGCAATCGCAATAGAACTCCAGGTACCAGCCCAGAGGTGCGGCAGAGCATCCACACCAATCGAGGTTGCAGTAGTTGCATCCACCACCTCCGGGTCCGCCTCCACCTTCCTCCTGGTTGAAGGTGGCGACGATCGTGCCGGCGAGGGCACTCGCCAGCACGACTGCCAACAGGATCGCCTTTCCAAGCTTTGCCGTCATGGAAGCCTCCTCTTTCCGATGCAGAAGCCCGACGGGGCGGCCGCATCTGTGTACTGGATGAGCCACGGACCCCACACGGTCACCCCTGGGGCCGAGCAGTCGCTGGTCTCGAGCACGTGCCGGTCCACTTTCCCACCGTCGCGGATCACGAGGAACGTGGTGCGACCCTCGGAGCGATCGCGTTCGCCCACGACCCACGCCTGGCCCTTCGAGTCGAGGGCGAAGTCGTTGAAGTAGAAGACACCGGGGGTCTGGGAGTCCCCAGCCGCACGAGCGGCGGCATCCACTGCCTCGAGCCACGACTTGAGGGATGCAACCTCGCGCTCCGGAACCGGCGCTTTGCTTCGGAAAAGCAGATGCCCAGCCAGGTCGAATACCTGATAGTCGCCGGACAGCGCGTCGAGCGTCGCGAGGCGCTGACGGGGGTGATCGAAGTGAAGGAGCACGGTGCGTTCCATGACAGCGCCGACGCGTGGGACGATCGGCGCCTCGTCGCCGATCGCGAAGGCGAGCAAGCCTTTCGCCAGGTCCCAGATCTCGACGCGATGACCCGACAAAGCGGGTGACACCGCAACCGTGTCGGCGCCGACCCAGCAGACCTCGACCGCCCGGTTTGGAAGCGTTACGACACGTTGGGCTCGTCCGTCGACTGGGTGAATGACCAACCTGGCCCCGGCGCCCCGCAGCTCCACAACCCCCCACTCCGAGTCGAGGTCGACGCTCGACGCGTCCTTGACCGTCGGTCCGGGCCTGAGGTCCCCCTCGGGACTGAGGAAAGCCGTTGCGCCGGTTGACTGGTTCCAAGACCACAGGTACCCGCGCCGATCGATACCCAGCCTGCTCGGGCGAAGATCGTCCAGCCGCTGCAACGCCGATTGGCTCGGACCCGAAGCCGTCGCACCGGCGGCGATAGGCGAGGCGCAAGCGAGGGTCGCAACGAACAACAAAAATCGCTGGATCATGGAGACGATGATATTGACGCCACCGCGCATCGTCAACCTACCGCTCCTGTCGCAGGTTCGCGAGCCCATGACCCGACGCCCACGGCACGCCACACCGGAGGTGGCCCAACGTCGGCCCATGGCAGCTGTTGACTCCCCACAGCTCGACCTACCCCAGCCCGGCGCGGCTCTTGAACAGGGCTCGCCACTGCTCTACAGTCGCAGGTCACTGATCCGACTCCAAGCGCCGTTGGTTCGGCGTCGTCCGGGAGGTAGCGCATGAGGGGAAGACGCTTGCTCTCCAGTTGCTGGGCGTTCTTGGCCTGGGTCGCCGCGACGTACTGCTCCGGTCAGGGCGTTGCGCCTCCCGCTGCGAGCGCCGAGCCAACGGGCCTCAAAGTGCAGGTCATCGGCAGCGCACAAGAGAGCATCGCAGGAGAACGCTATGTCGCGGTGGTGCCGGAGGGCCAGCCGCCGTCGCGACCGGTGCGAGAAGCGGTCCTGGCGAAAGACGAGCCTTCGCCCTCCTGGCAGCTCGAGCCGGGACGCTACCGGGTCCTCTGCCTCGCGCTCGGCTACAACGGTGCCTGGCTCGACGCCACCGAGCTCGTCCCCGGGCGCCGGCAGGACCTGCAATGTGTTCTCGAGCCCACAGTTCGCGTTCGCGGCCGGGTGGTGGCTGCGGCGGACGGCAGCCCAGTGGGTGGTGGCCGCGTGCGGTCGGCGCACCTCGTTGCCCCCTGGTATCGAGGTCGCCTCAGCCCGCTCGGGCACGGCTTCATGTCCCGGGAGTTCGACGTCACGACCGATGGGAACGGATCGTTCGCGATCCCTACGACGGCAGGGGGCAGGATTCCGCTATGGGTAGAGGCAGCTGGGTACGATCCGCTGTTCGTGCCAGCTGCCGCAGCGGGTGGTGATGGGAGCTTTCCGTTGCTTCGGCTCCGTCCCGGGGGAGGCTCGCTCGAGGTGGTGTTGACCTCGACGCCCGAGTTCCCGAGCGCTCGCTACACCGTCCACATCACGCCTCCCCCGAGCTTCCAAGCGAAGCAGGAGCCGGTCCTCCCACGTCACTTCCTGAGCTGCCCGTACCCGGAGACCGGACGAGTGGCGTGGCCCTCATTGCCAGTGGCCCGCTATCACGTGTGGCTGAAGGGGCCCGACGATGAGCCGGCGCTGCCCGTCGTCGACCTGGGCGATGTGGACGTGTCGGCTGGCATGGCCGTGCGATTCGAGCGCTGTGTCGGTTGCTCCGAACAGGCGAGCAAGCCCGGCCAGTCGGCCGATCTATGGCTTTCTCCTCGGGGCTCGTGGCCGGACGAAGTCGGCGAGCTGGCGGCAGTCAGCTGGCTGGGCGATCGACCGAGCAGACTCGAAGCCGCGGTTTCCTGGCGCGGCGAGGAGTTGCTGGTCTCGGTCCCTGGGGGCTGTCGACCGGGATCCACGCTCGTGGTTGGCGGTCGCGGGTTCGTCCTGACCCCGATCGAGGTGGGGGAGGGCACGTGCTCAGCGGGCGTCCGACCCCTGGCCGTAGAGATACTGAAAGCCGCGGCTCTGCGAGGCAAGTTCGCCCCACCAGGGACGTCCGCGATGCCGCGGTTCGGGAAGTTGGTGGTTGCGAAATGCGTGGGGCCCCGGGAGCGACAGCAGCCACCCATCGGGACTTTCCCCTTTGCGATCGCAGAAAACGGTGCGTTCGCCGTCGACGCGCCGGCGGGCTGTGCCGACCTGACGATCGAGGCGGCGCCATTCGCTCCCACGACCTTTCCCGCCTTTCCACTGGCGGAGGATCGAGCCAACGACCTCGGGTTGGTGACGCTGACAGAGGGAGCCGCTTTCTTGGCGCGCGTCGTCGACGGGCGCGACGGCCGCGCGATACCTGGCGCCGCGGTCAGCGTGCTGAAGGCAGATCAGCTCGCGAGCGCCGCGCGTGCGAGTCTCGCGGGGCGCTCGAGTGGCTACTACCCCACGACCACTACCGACCGCAATGGGTGGGCCCGCCTCGTGGGCTTGTCGCCGGGGTGGTCTCACGTCCGGATTCTCCGCGAAGATGGCCCGCCTCACTTCTCGGACCCCTTCGAGCTGCGAGCGGGGCGCGAGACGTTGCTGGAGACCATCGAGGTCCCCGCTCCCGCCGTGCTGGCCATCACCCTGAACGCGAGGGAAGAGGTCGAGCTCCCGCCCCTGGATCCTCTCAGGGTGGTGCTGTCCGCGACGCAGTCCTCGGGAACGCTGGCCGGAGCGTCCCTCCAAACCACCTTCGGTCCCGGTGGCGAGGCGCTTTTCGCCAGCGTCCCGCCGGGCAACTGGGAGGTGTCGCTCGTGTCCCTCGGAGGTGTTCTGGGTGACGGAGTTGTCGGAAAGCAGGGGATCCAGGTCAGCGCAGGGGAACACAGAGAGCTTGCATTCGACATCGGGAACACGGTGTTCCGAGGCGAGGTCACGCTCCGCGGCGAGCCAGTCGAGGCTGTGCTCGACCTCTACCCTGTCGACATCGACCTGCCGTTCAAGCCACGTACGCGCACCGATGAGGAAGGGAGGTTCAGCCTGTATCTCGAGAAGCCCGGAATGTACACGGTCCAAGTGCTACGGCGCGGTGCACTCCCCATCTCTACCCGGCCAATCGCGTTTCTTGACCCCCAGGAGACGGTGAGGGTGGCTATTCCGACGGGTCAGATCGCCGGCATCGTGGTCAGCGCCGATGGCACCCCAGTTGCCGACAGCAGGGTCACGGCCGCAAGTGCTCCCGAGTCCAGGGAAAGGGCATTCCCACTCGGTTTGCCGAGCGTGGATGCAATCACCGACTCAGGCGGTCGTTTTGTGATCGACGGCTTGGCTCCGGGAGAATGGCGGCTGTTCGCAGTGGATGGAGAGCGACGGTCCGAGACCGTGACGGTCGTCCTCGCCGAGGGCGAGATGCGGTCCGGCGAGCGGCTGGTACTGGAGTCAGCGAGGATCACCGGAATCGTCGTCTCATCGCTAGGCAGGCCGATCCGAGCGGACGGCCTCGTGATGCTTCCCTTGGCAGCGGTTGGGGGTGTGCCATGGGAGAGCGAAAGGACTTTTCGGTCAGACGCCAGCGGTCGCTTCACGATCGAGATGCCTCCGTCGTGGGCCGCGGCTGTGCTTTCTCGCCCCGTCGACATCGTGCTGGAACCGGTCGGAGGCCCCCTGGCTGCCTTCTGGCGGGTGCTCGAAGAGGGCATGGTGCTGCAGATCCCCGAGCCGGCCGGGATGGCAAGCCTCGTGGTCGCTGGCGACCGGGCTCGGGTCGCGCCGTGGGTTGACCTGGCGCTCGTTGCGCCAGATGGGGCTTTCATTCCTTTACGAGTGCTCGGTCGTCTCGATTCACTCAAAGTAGGCCGCAGAGAACCACCATACCGGATCCCTATCGGCCCGCTGGCAACAGGTCGGTGGGTGGTCGTCCGCGCCGCCGGCGCCGCGGAGTACTTCGCTCTTCGCGCCGGACTGGGGATGGCCCTGCCCCACCTGGGAGCCCTGGGAGTCCAGCCAGGTCTGGAAGCACACGCAGAAATCACCGTCACTCACCAACCCGAGGAAGCTGAGGAAAGGAGAAACCGATGAGACGCTACGTTCGTTTTCGAGGATCGGCCACAGGAATGATCTCGTTCATCATTGCCGTACTGATGTCCGTTGGGTTCCGGACCCTCGCGGTCGCAGGCTGCCACGATTGCTACCAAAAGCCAAGGATGGGTCCCAGCCAACCCCAAGACGCGAACTGCTGCATGGATGCTCGGACGTGCCCCCAATGCTTGTTCGCGTGCCCCGACACCGGATATCAGCTGTACATTGTCGACATGTCCTACTGTGGACTTTTGTTCGGAGAAGATGGGGGCGTTAGTTGCGACCATTCTGTCGCGAAGTGTGATCCGGGCTACCCCGGCGGTGGGTCTGGTGGCGGTGGTGGCGGCGGTGGCTTCCGTGATCCATTCAATCAAGACGAAGGCGGCTGCAATCCGATTCCGGTCTGCCCCGCGTGGTGCGCAAACTGCGGCGGGTTATAGCCATCGAGACGGGCGAGAGACGGGACGAGTGCGCCACATTGAAAAGGTGCGAGCCCCGGATGTACTGGATTACAGGGGTGGGCTCCGCCGACAATGGTGCAAATGAGCGACGGCCTCGGCGGAGGGTTGGGTGCGAGGCACCCGTGGCTTCTGGGGCCCGATCGCCACCGGCCGCCTGGTAGCGTGCCCTCACTCACCGGCGAGGGGTGATCCTGGTACGGCCAGAAGCTTCCAGCCCCCGTGCCGCGCGGCTCGGCGCCACGGCAGTCAGTCCGCTCCACGCGTCGCGCAGGGCGACCTCCTGCCTCTGTAGCACGGCGTTGGGGCCGGCCTCGACGCCGCCTTTGACCATGCGGGTGAAGTGCACGCCGAGGAACGGGAACTCCGGGCCCGGGACCGGGTAGATCAGGTTGCGCACGAGGTGCCGGCGGGCGGGCACGATCTCGTAGTACTCACCGCGGAACGGCACGATTTGCAGCCCCGGCCGCACGCCGCACAGCCTCGCGACGCGGTCGGACTGTAGCCCGGCACAGTTGACGAGGGCGCGGCAGCGCACGGTGCCGGCGTCGGTCTCGAGCACGAACACCGCGCCATCGCGGGCGAAGCGCCGCACGCGGGCGCCGGTGCGCACCTCGCCGCCCTACGTGAGGGGCGGGAAGAGCAGCCTGCCGAGGACTTGTCCGACCAACGCCTACCGCGAGGGCGCCTTGCTGACGTTGAGCTGAGGGTTCTTTCGGCGCTTGAATCGCATCAACGTCTCCAAGGGGCAGGTCTCGCCGAACCACGAGTCAAAGTCGCAGTCTGGTCCACCGGCGTAGTCAACGAAAGACTGGTCGATTCTGTCGCAGTTTGGGGCGTCTTTCCCGAGGATCGGAGTGAGAACAAGGTCGCACAGCATAACAAGCTCCGGCTCGCCCTTGGTGATGACCGCGATAGCTTGAAGTGCCTTTCGAAAATCTTCGTCAACTGCGGACTGCAGCCATTGACGGTCTTCACCCCTAAGACCTTCCCGCCACTCCGCGACAGGCACCACAAGCCTCCGTCCGGCGAAGTCAACCTCTGCAAGGAGCATCTCGTCGGAGTCAGGAGCGCCCTCAGCGTTGTCCGAACGGGGACCGGCAATGAAAGCTGCCAGATCCGGAGCACGGCGGTCGCCTTTGATGTCGATGGTCAGGGAATCCTTGTGCTCCGGTCCACGCCAGACTCGGAGCTCGTATCGGCGGCCCGCATCGGGGAAATCCATCTTCGTCACCCACGAGAACCTCAGTTTGGGTCCGGCCAGCTCGAAGAGGACGATGGTGTCGTTCTTGATTGCACCCTGCGAGCGCCACCCGCTCTTCGGCGAGACGTCCGAGTACCACCCCCGCATGATGAAGCTGGCTGCGATGCGGTTGCTCAGGACGAGGGCCTCAACTTCAGTCGCTGTCGATGGCACACTGCTCGCCGGCGGCTGCTCGATGTGTTTGCGGATCTCCGCCGGTTTCAGCTCGAGCCCCTCTGCATGAGTGCCGACGAACAGCGGGGAAACGGCTACCAGGGTGCTCAGGAGTCTCGCTAGCGGTCCCATGTGCTAAAGGTAGGCCAGCCTAGAAGGCTCGGCAAGAGGCAGGCTCGGCGTTCGTCGGCCAACCGGGGCAGGGGGCGAACTCGAGTTTCGCACTCTGGATGGCCTGGTCCCGGCTGTCCGAACCTCTGGCATCTGTCCCGCACGAAGCCAGCGGGCTTTCACGCCGAGCCAAGGAGTTGGTGTGCAGATCGACCATCCCTGGGAGCAGGCCGCAGGTGCCACGAGGGGTCGATGCCGATCGCGATCGTTGAGGGTGGAGCCGTGCGAGAGTGGTGGCCTGGGCATCGAATGGAGCCGATGCGGCCAGGCTCGTGTGTGAAGGGCCAGGGCCGCCGAGCAGGATAGGTGGTCAGGGATCAGGCGGCGCTGGCTCGTGAGTAGGGGGGTGACTCCGGCCCGGTCCCGGGGGCTACGCGAGCCCGAAGTTGGCGCGAGCCATGTCGGCGATCGCCGCGCCGATCGAGATCGAGGCGGTGGCGGCTGGGGACGGGGCGTTGAGCACGTGCACCATGCGCTCGGCCTCGACGATGCGGAAGTCGTCGACGAGCTTGCCGGTGGGCTCGAGCGCCTGGGCCCGCACCCCGGCGCCGGTCGGGTGCACGTCGTCGAACCCGAGCTCGGGCAGCAGCTTCTGTAGCGCCTTGACGAACGCCGCCTTGGAGAACGAGCGGTGGAACTCGCCGAGGCTCATCCGCCAGTACTTGCCGGCCATGCGCCAGAACCCCCCGTAGGTCCCGAACGTCGCCGCGTCGCGCAGCGAGAACGAGGTCTTGGTGTAGCCCTCGCGCTTGAACGCCAGCACGGCGTTGGGGCCGGCCTCGACGCCGCCTTTGACCATGCGGGTGAAGTGCACGCCGAGGAACGGGAACTCCGGGTCGGGCACCGGGTAGATGAGGTTGCGCACGAGGTGCTGCTTGGCGGGTACGATCTCGTAGTACTCGCCGCGGAACGGCACGATTTGCAGCCCCGGCCGCACGCCGCACAGCCTCGCCACGCGGTCGGACTGCAGCCCGGCGCAGTTGACGAGGGCGCGGCAGCGAACGGTGCCGGCGTCGGTCTCGAGCACGAAGACCGCGCCGTCGCGGGCGAAGCGCCGCACGCGGGCGCCGGTGCGCACCTCGCCGCCGTTGTCCTGCACGATCCGGGCGTACGTCTCGGTGACGCCGACGAAGTCGACGATGCCGGTGTACGGCACCCACAGGCCGTCGATCCCGGCGCAGTGCGGCTCGTGCTCGCGGATCTCCTCGGGCCGCAGCCGCTTGATGTCGGCAAGGCCGTTGGCGCGGCCGCGACGCTCGAGCTCGTCCAGGCGTGGCACCTCCGCCGGCGAGGTCGCCACCACGACCTTGCCGCAGCGGTCGTTGGCGATGCCCCACTCGGCGCAGAAAGCGTACAGCGCCTCGCGGCCCTGCACGCAGTTGGTGGCCTTGAGCGAGCCGGGTTTGTAGTAGAGACCGGAGTGGACGACGCCGCTGTTGTTGCCGGTCTGGTGGGCCGCGAGCTTCGGCTCGGCCTCCAGCACCACGAGCGACAGCGCGTGCCGCTGCACCAGCGCCATGGCGGTGGCGCACCCGACGATCCCTCCGCCGATGACCGCGACGTCGAACTTTTTCGCCTCAGGCATCCCCACCCCCCGGCGTGTGCGGTGCGAAGTCGCACGGTTCGTGCACGGGCTGGACGACCATCGCTGGCACCCCCACCGCCTCGCCGAGCTTCGAGAGGGTGCCGAACACGTTCTCGGCCAACGGGATCCCCACCTCGCGGTGGACGAGTGTCTTGGCCCATTCTTTTTCGCCGTGGACGAAGATCGTCTCCTCGCCGAGCGCTTTGCGCGAGCCCTTGAGACGCTCGATGTAGTCGTCCATGCGAGCCGTGAACTCGTCCACCGGCATGAAGCGGGCGATATCGATGACGGCGAAGAAGTGGCCGACGTCGGGGAACGCGGTCGTACCGGCCGCAGGGTTGCCGTGCACGTCGTCGACGTTGGGGCCGTAGCCGGCGCCGGAGAGCACGCCGCACAGGATGTCGACCATCAACGACAGCCCGTAACCCTTGTAACCGCCGTACTCCTCACCTCGCCCACCGAGCGGGAGGATGCCGCCGCCGGTGCGCTCGATGAGGTTGCGCAACACCTGGCCGGGGTTCTGGCAGTCGTAGCCGATCTCGTCCACCGCCCAGCCAACCGGCATCTGCTTGGCGGCTCGGTCGTAGACCTCGATCTTGCCGCGCGGCACCACCGAGGTCGCCATGTCGAGCAGGAACGCCGGGAACCGGCGGCAGGGGGCGCCGAGGGAGATCGGGTTGGTGCCGAGGACCATCTCGGCCCCGAACGTCGGCACCACGAGCGGTGCCGAGTTGGTGAGCGAGATGCCGATCATCCCCTCGTCGACCGCTTGCAAGGCGTAGAACCCGGCGATCCCGTAGTGGTTGGAGTGCTTGACGGTCACGGCGCTGATCCCGTGCGCCATCGCCTTGTCGATGGCGAGCCTGATCCCGAGCTCGCCGGCCACCTGGCCGAGGCCGTTGTGGGCGTCGACGACCGCCAGGGCGGGCGCCGGCTCGACGACCGTCATCTCGACCCCGGGCCGGATCGTCTTTTGCTTGATGCCGGAGAGATAACGGCCGAGACGCGCCACGCCGTGGGAGGGGATGCCGCGCTCGTCGGCTGCCACGAGGTTGCGCGCCACCAGCCGCGCTTCGCTCGCCGGCACGCCGTTGGCGACCAGTATGTTGGCGGTGAAGTCCTCGAGGTCGGAGGGGAGGACGCGGTTGGGGGTCGCGCAGATGCAGCAGTCGTGGCACGCCACCTCGTGGACCCAGCGCGACGCACCGCCCTCGGTGGCCGGCACCAGGTTTTGGGAGATTCGTGGTTCGGGGTTGCGCATGGCGTGTCCTCCCTTCAATCGCCGACGACCAGCAGGGTCTGACCGGCCTCCACGGTTTGGCCGGCGCACACCGCAAGCTGCCGCACTCGCCCGGCGCGGGGGGCGCGCAGCTCGTTTTGCATCTTCATCGCCTCGAGCACGACCAGCCCCGCGCCCGCGGCCACGGTTTGTCCATCCGCGACCAGCACCTTGACGATCCGGCCCGGCATCGCCGCCTTCACCGGCCGGTCGCCGCCCGCTGCCGACTCGACCTCGCCGTGGACGCGGGTCCGTGGGTCGAGGACCTCGACGTCGAAAAACCGGTTGAAGACGTTGACATGATAGCCACCCGGCTGGGCGACCGAGACCACGTCGTAGCACGCGTTGTTGAGCAGCACGACGTCGTGCGAGGCGTCGGAGAAGACGAGGTCGAGCTCGTGTGGCGCGCCGTCGATGAGCACGGTGAACCGCTGCCGGTCGCGGTTCACCTCGACGGTGTACAGATGGTCGCGGATTCGGGCTTGGAACTTCACGCTCGCCTCCTCACCATGCCGCCAGACGCCGCCGGCCGGCCAGGCGCCAGGGCGAGCAGCGCTGTGCCTCGGGGCAGGCGCAGGGCGTCTGCGTGCTTTCCAGGTGATGCCGTACCGCAGCGGCGAGCAGCGCGATGCGCTCGAGCTCCTCCATCGTCTCCTCGCCAGGCAGCGCGAGGTCGACGTCGGCGAACGTGCGGTCGAGGAAGCTGGTGTCGTACGCGCCCGAGCGGTAGTCGGCGTCGGCAAAGATGCGCATGAAGTAGGGGATGTTGGTCTTGATGCCGCCGATCTTGAACTCCTTGAGGGCACGAAGCATGCGGTCGATGGCGTGGGTCCGCGTGGGGGCGTGGGCGACGAGCTTGGAGATGAGCGGGTCGTAGAAGATCGAGATCTCGAGGCCCTCGTACATCCCATTGTCGTTACGGATGCCTGGCCCCGAGGGCTCATGGAGCGAGACGATGCGCCCGGGGCAGGGGACGAAGCCGTTGTCTGGGTCTTCAGCGTAGATGCGGCACTCGATGGCGTGGCCGGTGAGCGTCACGTCCTCCTGCCTGAGCCACAGCGGCTCCCCGGCGGTGATACGGAGCTGGGCGAGCACCAGATCGAGCCCGGTCACCATCTCGGTCACCGGGTGCTCCACCTGCAGGCGGGTGTTCATCTCGAGAAAGTAGAAGTTGCGGTCGGCATCGACCAGGAACTCGACGGTGCCGGCGTTGGCGTAGCCCACGGCGCGCGCCAGCCGCAGCGCCGCCTCGCCCATACGTTCCCGCAGGTCGGGTGTCATGATCGGTGAGGGCGCTTCCTCGGCCACCTTCTGGTGGCGCCGCTGCAGCGAGCATTCGCGGTCGCCGAGGTGGATGAGGTTGCCGTACCGATCGCCGAGCACCTGAATCTCGACGTGGCGCGGATGCCGGAGGTACTTCTCGAGGTAGACGGTGTCGTCGCCGAACGAGGCGAGCGCCTCGGAGCGGATGAGCGGCAGCAGCTCCCGCACCTCGGCCGGGGTCTGGGCGATGCGCAGCCCCTTGCCGCCGCCGCCCGCCGAGGCCTTGAGCATGACCGGAAAGCCGATCTCCTCGGCCCGGCGTACCGCCTCCTCGGCGCTTTCCAGCCGCTCCCGCAGCCCCGGCACGAGCGGCACGCCGGCGGCGGCGGCGAGGTTGCGGCTGCCTATCTTGTCGCCCATGGCGCGGATCGCTCGCGGTGTGGGGCCGACGAAGAGCAGCCCCTGGTCGGCGCACGCCTGGGCGAACGCCTCGTTCTCAGCCAGGAAGCCGTAGCCGGGCGCCACGGCATCGGCGTGGGCGCGTGCCGCCACGTCGAGGATCGCCTGCTGGTTGAGGTAGCTCTGGGCGGCTGGCGAGGGGCCAATGAAGTACGCCTCGTCGGCGAGACGGACGTGCAGAGCAGCACGATCCGCCTCCGAGAACACCGCCACCGAGCGCAACCCCATCTCCCGGCAGGCGCGGATGATCCGCACCGCGATCTCGCCGCGGTTGGCGATCAGCACCTTTTTCATCCTCGCCCGACCGGTCATCGCCCAGCGCTCCGAGGGTGAGGGCCCGGGTGTGTGCCGGGTCGAAGGTCGAAGGTCGAAGGTCGAAAGCCAAACCCCCGAGCACTCTCGGCCGCCGGAAAGCGGCTCCGGTCGCAAAACGCACTCTTTCGCTGGTCTTTGACCCTGGACCTTCGACCTGCAGCCTCCGGCTTTCTCATAACGGGAGGTTCCCGTGCTTGCGGGCCGGGTTGCGGTCCTGCTTGTTGGCGAGCGCCGCGAGGCCGGCGATGAGGCGCTGGCGGGTGAAGCGGGGCACGATGACCTCGTCGATGAAGCCCACCTCGGCGGCGGCGTACGGCGAGGCCAGCTTCTCCTCGTAGGCGGCGACCAGTTGGCGGCGTTTCGCCTCGGCCTGCTCGCTTCCCGCGAGCTCCTTGCGATACAGGATGTTGACCGCGCCCGAAGCGCCCATGACGGCGATCTCGGCGGTCGGGTAGGCGAAGTTGAGGTCGGTGCGCAGGTGCTTGGAGGCCATGACACAGTAGGCGCCGCCGTACGCTTTGCGGGTGATGACGGTGAGCTTGGGCACCGTGGCCTCGGCGTAGGCGTACAGGAGCTTGGCGCCGTGCTTGATGATCCCTCCGAGCTCCTGCGTGACGCCCGGCAGGAAGCCGGGTACGTCCTCGAAGGTGACGAGCGGGAGGTTGAACGCGTCGCAGAAACGCACGAAACGAGCGCCCTTGAGCGAGGCGTCGATGTCGAGGCAGCCGGCGTGGTGGAGCGGCTGGTTGGCGACGATCCCGACCGCCCGGCCGCCCAAGCGGGCGAACCCGATGACGAGGTTCGGCGCGTGGTGCGGCTGGATCTCGAAGAAGTAGCCGTCGTCCACGACCAGCCGCAGCACCTCCTTGATGTCGTACGGCTGCGTGGGGTCCGTCGGCACCAGGCCATCGAGCCGCTCCTCGACCCGGGTGTGGGGGTCTGCGGTTGGCTTCGTGGGGGGGTCCTCCAGGTTGTTGGAGGGGAGGAACGAGAGCAGCTCACGGATGGCCAGCAGGCACGCCTCGTCGGTGGGGTAGGCGAGGTGGGCGACGCCGGAGAGCTCGGTGTGGGTCGTGGCGCCGCCCAGGTCCTCCTTGGTCGTTTCCTCGTGGGTGACCGCTTTGATCACCTCGGGGCCGGTGAGGAACATGTAGCTCGACCGCTGGACCATGAAGATGAAGTCGGTGAGCGCCGGCGAGTACACGGCTCCGCCCGCGCACGGCCCCATGATCGCCGAGATTTGCGGGATGACCCCCGAGGAAAGGGTGTTGCGCAGGAAGATATCGGCGTAGCCGCCGAGCGCCATCACACCCTCCTGGATGCGGGCGCCCCCGGAGTCGTTGAGGCCGATGACCGGGCACCCGGTCTTGAGCGCCAGGTCCATGATCTTGCAGATCTTGCGGGCGTACGCTTCGCCCAGCGAGCCGCCCAGCACGGTGAAGTCCTGGGCAAAGACGTACACGGGCCGGCGGTCGACGGTGCCGAAGCCGGTGACCACGCCGTCGCCCGGGTAGCGCTCCGCGTCCATGCCGAAGTCCCGGCAGCGGTGGGTGACGAGCCGGTCGAGCTCGTTGAACGAGCCGCTGTCGAGCAGCAGCTCGAGGCGCTCGCGGGCCGTCAGCTTGCCGGCCTCGTGCTGGTGCCGGACGCGCTCGGGGCCACCGCCGGCGAACGCCAAACGGGTGCGCCGCTCGAGCTCGTGGATCGGGTCGCGACCACTCATCGGGGTCTCCAGGCTCTGGCCCGGCTCGTCAGCCTGCGGCGACACCCCTCAGCGCCGCTGTCCCGGCGGTGCCGAGTCAGGGCTCTGGGAAGCGACTCGCGGTGGAGGAGGGAGCTCGCCGTCATGGCCGTGCCGTCTTCCGACCAGGCAACCGCACCGGCCCGCGAGTCCATTCCCTCCAACTGGAAATGCATCGAAACCGGTCGTGTTTTCCCTTGCACGGGGAGGGCTGGCAATGCCGAAAGAGACCGTGACCATCACCGACAATCGGACCGGGCAGAGCTACGAGCTGCCGATCGAGCGAGGTACCATCAAGGCCCTGGATCTGCGCCAGATCAAGACCGGGCCGAGTGACTTCGGGCTGATGACCTACGACCCGGGCTACATGAACACCGCCTCGTGTCGCAGCCGCATCACCTTCATCGACGGTGACGCCGGCATCCTGCGCTATCGCGGCTATCCGATCGAGGAGCTGGCGGAAAAAAGCTCCTACCTCGAGGTTGCCTACCTGCTGTGGACCGGGGAGCTACCCACGGTCGAGGGGCTCGAGCGCTGGAAGCACGGGGTGCGGTACCACACGATGATCCACGAGTCGATCAAGAAGTTCCTCGACGGGTTCCGGCACGACGCGCATCCGATGGGGATATTGGTCTCGACGGTCGCAGCGCTGGCCACGTTCTACCCGGAAGCGAAGAACATCGAGGACCCCGAGACGCGGCGCATCCAGTTCTACCGGCTGATCTCGAAGATGCCGACACTGGCAGCGTTCGCCTACCGCCACTCGGTCGGCATGCCGTACGTATACCCGGACAACTCCCTGGGATACGCCGAGAACTTCCTCAACATGATGTTCCACGGTCGTGAGCCAGTGGGCTCGCTCAACCCGGACTCGCACCACAGCCCGGTACTCGCTCGGGCGCTCGACGTGCTGTTCATGCTGCACGCCGACCACGAGCAGAACTGCTCGACGAGCTCGATGCGCATGGTGTCCTCCGCCTTCACCGACCCCTACACCTCGGTCGCGGCCGCGGCGGCCGCGCTGTACGGGCCGCTGCACGGCGGCGCCAACGAGGCGGTGCTGCGCATGCTGCGGGAGATCGGCCACGTGCAGAACATCCCGACGTTCGTCGCCGCCGTGAAGCGTGGTGAGCGCAAGCTCATGGGGTTCGGCCACCGCGTCTACAAGAGCTACGACCCTCGGGCCAAGGTCATCAAGTACTGGGCCGACAGGGTGTTCGAGGTGACCGGGCACAACCCGCTCATCGACATCGCGCTCAAGCTCGAGGAGATCGCCCTCGCCGACGACTACTTCATCAGTCGCAAGCTCTACCCCAACGTCGACTTCTATTCCGGGATCATCTACGAGGCAATGGGGTTCCCGACCGACATGTTCCCCGTCCTGTTCGCCATTCCCCGCACCGCGGGGTGGCTCGCGCAGTGGCGTGAGAGCCTCGAGGATCCCGACCTGAAAATCGCCCGCCCGCGGCAGATCTACCTCGGGCCGGAGCAACGGTCGTACGTAGCGATCGACAAACGGCGGGATAGCGTCGAAGGCAATGGGATCGAGTAGCGGCTGCATTGCGACCGCTCCGGACACAGCAAAGGGCGGGCCTGGGGCCCGCCCTTTGGCGTACGGACGCGGTCGTTGAAGAGCTATGACTTGGTGGCCCCCTCGCCCTGGGCGAGTGGGCAGGCAGGGTTGGGGGCCTTGTTGGTAGCGCCCTCGCCGTGCTTGCACCGGCTCCGGCCGTCCGGCTCGCCGTGGGAGCAGCCCTTTGCCGCGTGCTCCTGCAGCGCCTTGACCACGGCCGGGTCGGTCGAGGTCGCGGTGACGACAACGCCATCGGCCGTGTTCTCGACCGCGCGGGTCACGTTTCCGGCGCTGAGCGGGCAGGCACTGTCGCAGCCCTTGGCGGCCCTTGCCTGGACCTCGGCGACCATCTTGGGATCGCTGCAGGTCAGAGTGATCGTGACGCCGTTGTCGAGGTTGGCAACCGTCCGCTGCAGGCCCGGCGCCGGCCGGCAGCCGGCGTGCTCCTCGGCCAGCATCGGCACGGACACGAAGACCACCAGAACCAGTACGAGAAAAAGACGCTTCATGCTTTGTCCTTTGTCTGCTGCGCCGGGTTGGTCGGGTCCGCCCCGTTCGTCGGCGAAGGGGCGCAACAGCCTTCGCCGCTCGAGCGCCAGGGGCAGAGGTGTAGGTCGAGCAGAGTGTGATGACGAGCGCGATCGTGCTCGGTGGCCTGGCAGCAGGTTGTGAGCCAGCGGTCGACGGCCTCCTCGAGTCGCCGCTGCCGCAACCGCGAAAGCCGTTGCAGCGTGGTGCGGATCGCGCTGTGGTCGGGGTTTTCGGCACACAGGTGGCGGGCGAGATCCTCGCGGATCGCTCGCTCCTCGGCGCCCGGCATCGGCACGCCGGCCCGGTCGCCGGCTCCGGTCGCACGCTGCACCCGCCACAGCGCCACGCCGGCCATCACGTTGATCGCCAACGATACAGCCAGCACGGGGAGCATCCAGCGCGACCTCATGGCTGCCGCCACCGCTCGAGGCGGCTCGCCTGCTCCAGCGCTGCGAGCTCCGGGGCCTCCAGCGCCGCGGCGAGGGTGATCGCTGGGTCGGCTGGAGGTGTCATAGCACCACCCAGGCGCCAGCCGGCCACTGCCGCGACGAGCAGCGCCGCAGCGAGAGCCAGCCGCCAGGCCGGCGGGACGCCGAGCCACCACAGCGGCGGCAGTACCGGTGCCCGCTCGACGGCACGCACGCAGGTCCGGACCACGAACCCCGGAGACAGCACCGGCAGCGCCTCCGCTGCCGCCATCGCCACGGCCTGCCATCCTTCCACCTCGGCCTGGCAGGCCCGGCAGGCGGCGACGTGCGCAGCCACCGCCTCGGCGCGCTCTGGCTGCAGCTCGTCGTCGAGCCAGCGCGTCAGGGTTGCTGCATCGGGGTGCTGATCACGCCCAGTCATGCCACTTCCTTCAACCCCGCTTCCCGGGGTTTCCTTCGGTCCAGAACTTGGCGAGCCTCTGGCGGAGCCGGGAGCGACCCCGCGACAGCAGCGATTCCACCGCCGAGGCCGAGCACTCGAGCGCGGCGGCGATCTCGTCGTAGCGCCACCCCTCGACCAGCTTGAGGAGCAGCGCCAGGCGCTGGTTCGGGGCGAGCGCGGCGATTTCGCTCCGCAGCGTGCTGCGGAGCTGCGCCGACGCCGCCAGCCGCTCGGGGTCCGGCGCGCCGTCGTGCAGCTCGGGCCCGCCGCTGCCCTCGTCGGTCAGGAGCGGGACGGACGGGCGCCGCCGCCAGCCGCGCTGCCGGTTGAGGCAAAGCCGGGTAGCGATGGTGAAAAGGTACGACCGCACGGCGGCTCCGGGATGCCAGCGGTGGCGCGCCCGCCAGAGGCGGATGAAGGCCTCCTGGACGACGTCCTCGGCCTCGTGCCCACGGCTCCCGAGGGCTCGCTGGACGAAGCCGAGCAGCGCCGGACCGAGCGCTGTCACGAGCTCGGCGAGGGCCTGCTCGTCGTCGCGCGCGACACGGTCCATCAGGTCATGGTGTGGGTCGCTGGGCACCTGGGAGGGGGTGGAGGTGACGGGCGGATTCGAACCGCCGAATGGGGGCTTTGCAGGCCCCTGCCTTACCACTTGGCTACGTCACCACCGCCACGGAGTGTAGGCACAAGCCCCGCCGGTGTCAACGTCGTTCGGAACGAGGTCGTAGCGCTGTCCGGGGGTGTTGAAGCACTTGGGGTTTACGGAGGGGGCGGTGCGGAGTCACCCCACGGAGGGTAGGTAGGACCTGGGTTGGGGAGGGGCAGAGGCGTGTGAGGGCGTGATTTCACCCCACTGTGATGACGCGGAGATTTAGTCACATAGTGATCATGGTAGTGTTGTCGCTGAGTCCACAAAGTAGACGAGATAGTAGAACAGCGGCCCACAGTACGGTAGAATCGGCTCGCGAACGTTGACCTCCGCAAAGGAGCCGCCGTGGCCACCATTCTACGCCCATACCTGTTCTCCTGGACCGATGTCGAGCGCTCCTCGGACCTCGACCGTTTCGCCATGCTGCTGGCCGCCATCCCGGACGAGGCGTTGGTGTGCGCCCTCGAGGCGCGCCGGGGCCACGGTCGCGACAGGTACCCGGTGCGAGCGATGTGGAACGCGGTGCTGGCCGGGATCGTCATGCAGCACCCGAGCGTCGCATCACTGCGGCGGGAGCTTGGGCGCAACGCCGAGCTGCGGCAGATCTGCGGCTGCGATCCGGGGCAGGGGTCGGCGGCGGTGCCGAGCCTGTGGGCGATGTCGCGCTTCGTGGCCAGCGTGGTTGCGCAGCGACGTCGGATCGAGGCGATGTTCGCCGAGCTGGTGGGGAGGCTGACGACGCTGCTGCCCGACCTGGGCGAGGCGGCGTGGGGGACGAAGACCTCCCGGGGGACGGATACGGGCGGGAAGGCATGGGAGAAGGTGACTCGCTGGTTCGGCTATCAGCTTCACCTGGTGGTCGACGCGCGGCACGAGGTGCCGGTGGCCTACGAGGTGCGGCCGGCGTCGGCGTCGGAGGTGACGCGGCTCGTGCCGATGGTGGAGGCGCTGGCGAGGGCGCACCCCGAGATCACGCGCCGGTGCCGGACCCTGGCGGCGGATCGGGGTCTGGATGCCGGTGAGGTCAACCGAGCGTTGTGGCAGGAGTACGGGATCACGCCGGTGATCGACACCCGGAGGCTGTGGAAGGACGAGCAGCGGGAGCCGGGCTACGATCCGAGCCGCGAGATCACGCGGGCACTTGACCGGCGCTCGACTGACACTGATCTTCGACACCACGATTTCGCTTCTTGTTCTGGATCAGCAACGTACGGGGCAGGCGTCGAGCTTTGGCACTACAGCGTCAGCCGCCGGCAGGTCGCCTGACGGGGCCGGCTTGGCCTTCCCCAGGTGCGTGACCGTCGCCGGCGGTCGGACCCCAGCCGCAGCGAACGCCTCGTAGGCTGAGCCCTGCAGGTCCGTACGGAGCCGGTAGCGCTCGCCATCCAGCTCGAGGTCGATCGCCTGCACCTGCCCAAGGTCCCGCATCAGGTTGGGCCACGGCACCTGGCTGCCGCGCTCGTCGAGCTTGCGCTGGAGATGGACCTCCAGACGCAGCGCCAGGAAGCACGCCACGATGTGCCCGATCGTCGGCTGATCGGTGTGGTGGAAGAGCGGGCGCACCTTGAGCGTCGACTTCGTCTCGCGGAACGTCCGCTCGACCCGCCACAGGCTCGTGTAGGCTCGCGCCACCTCCTCGGGTGTGAGGTCGGTACTGGTCCGGAGCACGAACTTGCCGTCCAATCGCGCGTCGTCCTCCACCGCCTGCTGGTTGATCGTCATGCTCCCCTTGCGCACGGTGAGGAAGCGGGCGTACCCACGGTTGCCGATCACCGCCTTCGGCCCCTGCGTGGCCAGCGTCTGCTCGAGCGTGCCGAGGATCGCCTGGCGGGCCGCAGCGTCCTTCTCCGCCTCGATCGGGTTGCGGCACACGATGTAGCGCCGGTCCTCGACCCACACCTCCTTGACCTCGAGGGTGTCCACCACCACGTGGAAACGCCCCGGACGCGCCAGCACCTCGTCCCGGACCTCCCGCTGCCGACGCATCCGGCACCCCAGGATGTAGTCGAACGGCGCCTGCGTATCCGTGGTCAACACCCTGATCGTGTCCTTCGACACCATCCCCCGATCCGCGACCAGGATCATCCGGCGGATGCGGAGCCGCGTCCGCAAGGTCTCCACCATCCGCACCAGCGCCCGCTGGTCGGCCGTGCTGCCAGGCAGAATCTCCCAGGCGATCGGCCAGCCGTGGCGGTCCACGGCGACGCCGAGCACCACCTGTGGGTGGTCGGGTCGCCGGTCCCGCGAGTACCCCCGACGCCGGAGCGGGGTCTCGTCGTCCCGCCAGACAAAGGTGCTGGTGGTGTCCACGAACACCAGGTCGAGCTCGTCGTCGAAGAGGTCGCGGTCGCGCGCGAACAGCTCCCGCTCCAGCGCCTCACGGACCGCCGGCAGGAAACCTCCCACGGTGCGGTAGAGCTGGTGGAGCTGGATGTCCGCAAAGCCGGGGCAGGCGACGGTACGGAGCCAGCTTGACCCTTGCAAGTCGCTGCTGGTACCGGGGATGCACAGGCGCTGCACGGCCAGCGCGAAGCACACCCGCTCGAGGTCGAACGCGAAGCGTCGCCCCATCGCCAGCCGGCCCAGCACCTCGGGTAGCCGTTGCTCCTGCCACAGCCGGCCGAAGACCAGTGGTGGCCCCCAGGCCATGGCCGTGTGGGCCTGCAGCCCCTCACGCCGGATCCGGTCCACCACCTGCACCCGCTGGCAAAACGACGCCAGGGAGCGAACGAGGGCGTCGAGCAGGTCAGTCGGCACCACCACATCGCGACGTCCGAGGGTGGCGATGACCTTCTGCCGGATGCTCGAGCCGTCGCGACGGGACTCGACGATCTGCAGGTACTCGTAGGGTGGGCCGCCGTCTCGCCGAGCACTACGCTTCACGCGCACGAACATGGCAATCGGCTCTGCACGTGGCCTTGGCAAGGGCAAAATCGCCGCCATTTGGCACTACATTCGCGCACGAACTCCCAGACCCATTATGCTAACTCACGCTCTATCAGTACCCGAGCCCGCGGACCCAGCGGAGAAGTGTCGAAGATCAGTCGAAGCTGAGGCGAAAGCTGCGGTTGGGGAGGTCATGGCCTAGATCCACCACTACAACACCCCGCGCCCGCACTCAGCGCTCGGCTACACGAGCCCCGCCGAGTACCGCGCTCATCAACTCACGAGGGTGGCTTGACGTGAGGGGAGCACTACACGCCGTCGGTATCGCAGTTGCCCTTGATGGTGCAGGTGATCATTTCACCAGGCGATCCCCACCACCCAATCCGCCCTCGCACGGGCACGGATCCTAGTAGAAGGCTCTGCTTCGAGCGCAGCGGCGGCATGATCTCAAGCTCACCCTCCGCTAGGGCAAGCCCAACGCCACCCAACTCGTCGACCCACGGAGCAGGAGCTCCCCGGTTGGGAGCACATGAAGGGTTGACTGCCACTGTTCTCCACCACGGATCGGTGCTGGCGACGACCCGGAGTCCCCGGTCGGTCGAGCGCTTTCGAGAACCTCGTCACCTACCAACGAGCCACCTCTGGCGTCCAGCTGGAGCATCCAAGCTCGGCCGCCGTAGGGAACGGCAAGGCTCGAGGCCACAAGCACCCTTCCGTTCGGCAAGAGGCGCGCTGCGTCTACGCCATACAGCACACGCTCCGCGAGCTCGCTCGGCCGGGGAGCTTGCATTGGGAGGTTAGTGCTGGCTAGCCTCCTTTCAACACTCTCACCCAAGCGCCGCAGTGCGCCTGGGAAACCGGTCTGCTCCAGCACCCTCGTCACCTCCGCGGCATGGTCGCAACCCGACCACCGCCACCGCATCTCACCGGCAGCAAGCCCAACGAGCTGAACAGCTCCGTCCCCATCAATGATCAGCGCTTGTCCAGTCTTCAGGTCCACATCGGCGATCACTGGCCGTCCGCGGACCATTCCCGGCATCGCCCAGCTTTTGGCACCGGACTGCACGCGAAGCAGGGAGCCGTTCCCGACCGTAACCAGGAAGTCGTCAGGCCCGAGGCTGATCATGTCCTGAGGGACGGCAGTCGATCTCTTGCCTGCGGAATCCTCGGCGAGCCGAAGCTGGACAACTCGGCGGGCACGACTGGCTAGCGTCTCCGAGACCAACACGTACGTTCCATCTGCGTAGTGGGAGGGAAACTGGAACTCCTTGCGCGTTTCGGCGTTGACCTGGATCATGTCCGCGATCGCCCGGCCGTCCGCCGAAAGGTGTGTCGTCAAGCTGGGGAACGTCCGTTCAGTTGCGCCCCAGCGCCTCACCTCTCGACCGGCGGTATCCATCACGACCAAGGAACCAGGCAGCTCCTCGTCTCTGTCAACGGAGATCAGGAGCTTGTCCGAGGCAAAGGCCACTACTTCAGCCCCAAGCCCCTTCACTTCGAGCCTCGTGGAGACAACGCCCTGTGGCCACAGGACGAGGGAGATAGTCGATCCCTCGCACACAGCGATTGTCCCGCTATCCCGGTTTACTGCGACAGTCGCTGACCCCGGCGCCATCCCCAGTCGCCTTGGCGACGCTGCCTCAAGGACAGCAGAACTGGCCAGGAGGGCGCCAAGAAGAGCCGCTCCAGCCACGGCCCTCGGAATCGACTTCACACGGCCAACCATCATCATGCTCATCTCAGCACCCCTCTGTCCAGAGATCCACCGTCGGATCAGACGTGTGGGCGATATTCATGGCCCAGGCCTGCCTATTCTGCATCTGCAGGTGCAAATGAGCACTGCAGGCGCCACAGCCCGAGCGCCCCACAAGCCCGATGACATCCCCAGGCCTGACCACGGCCCCAACTGTAACGCCGAAGGCCGACAAGTGGAAATAGACCGACCAGGTGCCGTCTCCGTGGTCGATGCGAATGGTATTCCCTCCGCCGTTCGTCGCTCCAACGTAGTCGACCGTGCCCGCTCCAACTGCTCTGACGTCGGACCCTTCTGGTGCCTTGATGTCCTGCCCAAGATGCTGATGAGGGCGGGAGCACGGGGGGTCGCAATCGGCGCGGGATACCCCGTATTGGCCGCAGCAGTAGGTTGCGGAGGTCGGGTTGTAGTTCGACACCGCGCTCTTCCAGCAGTCCATCTTCCCATTGCCATCCACATCAAACGGGTTGCTTCCTGGGGGCGGATTCCCCCCCCGCCCGGTGGTGTGCCCCCGCCCCCAGGAGGAGTGCCTCCGCCCACTGGCGGGTAGCCACCTCCTGAACAGTCGAAGAAGATCAGCTCCATGTGCGAGTAGCAGGTGAGGGTGCCACCATCTGGGGTCGCCTCCCAGTTGCAACCGTCCATTACCTCCTGCAGCAGAATGAAACAGTCGGCGAACACCGAGCGTGCAGTGAACCCAAGCGCGAACAGAGAGACGATTGGCGCAGCGGCAGCCAAACCAAGCGCCAGTACTCTTTGACGTGAAGGCAAGATAGTCTCGGGAAGCCAATAGGGGGCCATGGGTGATCTGTTCTCCTCCTGGCGAGAAGCCTAGTCGGTACGCCGTGTGTCGTCAGTTCTCGCGTTGCCTCACCAAAAATGTACGCGCCGCTCGGAAATTGACCCATCCAACGTTTAGAAATTGACCCACCCCTGGCACCGTAACCGGTAGCACGAGCGGGAGCGCTCGGAGCAGTCGGAGGAGGGATGCTTGGGATGGAGCAGGTGCACGTGATACGGCACAAGGTGATGGTGGAGGGGCAATCGATTCGGCGGGTGGCGCGGGAGCTGGGAGTCAGCCGCAACACCGTGCGGAAGTACTTG
>ERZ1026800.348-NODE-348-length-41299-cov-4.392573_pt1 | contig 41299 bp, 28 predicted proteins | sample MGYA00520873_ERZ1026800 | MGnify/ENA primary metagenome ERZ1026800 (study PRJEB33270, sample SAMEA104284475) | anaerobic digester metagenome | biome: Anaerobic digester microbiome; feature: mesophilic sludge digester; material: Anaerobic digester biomass | place...
TACCGCACTAAATGTCAGAAGCCAGGAAGGATTACTTTGACAGACTACCATCACAAAACTCCCTGGATATGACATGCTTCGAAGGAACACTCATTAGCCGGCAGCTTCTTTGAAAGAAAAGGATTTCGATAAAATTATAAGATTTTAGCCGGGTAACGGTAAAAATTTTCCTAAAATTTGTTGATCATAGATTTCCGGATTATCTTGCTTTTTATCAAAGTTAAAATTGATATTTTAGTTGCTTAAATGATTTTAGAGAAAGTCCATATTTTAGCCACAGAAAACTCACCGGAGTTTATTCTAAATCCTGATGGAATCATAAAGATCAAAGGTCGTGGTATGGAGGTAAATAAAACCAGGAAGCCGGAAATAAATGACTGGCTTGATGTTTATCTGTTAAACCCTGCTGAAACAACCTATGTTACTATTGCATTTGAATATCTGAACAATTACTGCACTACAATATTGGCATTGGTTTTGAAGCAAATTTCACAGGTAATACTGCAAGATAAAAAGTTCGTTATCCATTGGTATTATGAAAAAGATGACGAAGATATCTTAGACCGGGGTGAATATATTGCTGAGTGTCTTCATATACCTATTAGATTTATCGCGATTGATGATATTAATAACTGTTAGTGCAATCAATTATATAGCAATATGTTATCTACCAACGTATACAGACTGTCCGGATTATTAATCCTGCTTTTAAACTGTAATTTGATTTCTGCACAGAAAGTATACAGTGTGGACTATCCTAATCAGGCTGCTGTCAAAGTATATGTCGTCAAATATGAGAACCAGGCCGACTTAAAAGTATTCAAGGTAAAATACCAGAATCAGGCAGGAGAGAATAACGGGAATTGGTTCTTCACGGAATATCCAAATCAGGCAAAAAAGAAGATATATTTTGTCGAATATGAAAATCAGGCTGATCTAAAGATATTCTTCGTGAAATACGAGAATCAAGCCGGATGGAGAGAAAAGAAGAAAATGCATCTTATGTTATAGCTGGAATACAGGTTTAATAATTTGATAATTATGTTCTTAGCCCGGATTATTGTTTTATGGTTATGAACATTTTAGAAATCATCAACGGTAAGGTCGAACTGCAAAAAGACAACGGTTCTTTAAGCAAAAAATAATCAAATAGATTTTTTGCAAAAATGGCCGAATATCGGTACCTTTCGCAAAATATTACTTTTCATAATATGAAAGAACAGCTTAGCATAAATGTAAGTCAATGGATTGACAACCTTGAAAAAAGGGGAAGGATATCATTTTCATTATACCAGTTAGAGAAAGAATTGCCGAACTACTCCAAAGTAGCAATCAGAAGTGCATTAAAAAGACTATCCAAAAAAGGGAAAATAGTATCATTTCATAGAGGATTCTATTTAATAATCACTGCACAATATGCAAGCAGAGGGATTCTGCCTGCTGCTTTATTCATGGACGATTTCATGAAATTTCTTAACCGACCATATTATGTAGGATTATTAAGTGCTGCAGCTTTATATGGAGCGGCACATCAGCAGCCTCAGGAATATTTTGTTATAACTGATTTCCCTGTCCTTCGGCCTTCTCATAAGAAGGGATTAAAAGTTAATTTCATCAGCAAAAGTTATATTGAAAGTCGATTGCTCAAAGAACGAAAAACTGAATCCGGCTATCTTAAAGTGTCTTCACCTGTACTGACTGCCAGTGATCTTGTCCAATATGAGAAAAGATCGGGAGGAATTACAAGGGTAGCCAGTGTATTGAACGAACTTGTAGAAGAAATAGAACCCAGAGAATTTGATTCTGTTTTTTTTGCTTCAACCAATGCTTCAACAATACAGAGACTTGGATATTTGATCGATAGAGTTCTAAACAATGAAAAACTGGCAAACAAACTATTTGAAGCTTCTCAGAAAAATGGTTTGCGGTTTTTCAGGATACCGTTAAAAGCATCTGCTCCAACCAAAGGTTTTTCATCAGAAAACCGATGGAAAGTAATCGTTAACGTAGAAATTGGTGAAAAAGTTATAAACAATTGAATGTTAATAATATACATGGATTTTTTGATGAATAATTGCAAGGTTTTTGTATCTTATCATCAAAAATCCATGCATTTATGATCAGATATACTTCGCAACATCAAATGACCATCGAAGAGTTTAAAACGCCATTCGAAATAAGGCTTAACAAGGAGAATAGATGGGTAAAGCTTGGGGGAATCAATGCCTTGGGATGCATTGGCAAAAATCAATTACCGTTCGATGAGTTCCAATACGGGAACACCTGCCATAGACGCCAGGATAGTAATAGGAGCCATGATAATAAAGCATAAGATGAAGCTTGATGACAGGGAGACTATAGAAGCTATCCGTGAAAATATTTATATGCAGTACTTTCTTGGCCTTAGAGAATATAAATATGAAGATGTATTTGACCGTACCCTTTTCACGACACTACGTTACCGTTTGGGAGCAGATAAGTTTGATGCGATGACCCGTCAGATCATACTCAGGTCTGAAAATAAAGAAGATGCCGCGGAAAAGGACCATGATGACCGCGACAATGATGTGACAGTGAACAAATTATGTGGTGACGCTGAAGAAGATAATGTAAAAAAAAACCGGAAGTTCAGAGGTAAGCGTGACAAAAGGGAAGCCGGCAAAGAATAAAGGTAAGCTGATCATGGATGCCACTGTGGCCGATCAGATGATAGCATATCCAACGGATCTTGGTCTTCTTTCCAGAAGCAGAGAAGAAAGTGAAAGGTTGATTGACGCGCTTTGCAAAAAGCTGGCCATCAAAGACAAACCACGTACATACAGACGTATAGCCAGGAAAGAGTATCTAAATCTGGCAAAAAAGAAAAACAAGAGTAAAAAGGAAATACGCGAAGGAATTGGGAAACAGTTGAGATATCTCAATCGTAATCTGAAAAGCATCGATAAGTTATTAGACCAAACAGGAGGTATGAACTTCCCACTAGAACACCGGGATCAGAGGATATACTTGGTGATACAACACATATACTCTCAATAGGCACAAATGTATAATGAACACACTCATAGTATTGATAACCGGATAGTTAATATTTACCAGCCATATGTAAGACCCATAGTTCGGGGAAAGGATAAAGCACAAGTTGAATTTGGTGCAAAGCTTGGAGTGAGCATGCAAAATGGTTATGCAAGGATCAATACATTAAGCTGGGAAGCTTATAACGAGGGAAGCGATTTAAAGAAACAGGTAGAAGCATACAGGAGGCTGAATGGTTATTTTACCCGGAGGTTGTGATCACGGAGCCGTTATCATCACTTTTTTCGATACCAGATATTTTTATCCGGTACCAAAATGAATTAGTATTTGTAAAAACGGAATGACTTATTCACCAAACCCTACTTAACCATCTATCTATATATATCTATGTTCATACCCATATTATTGACCTTAACTTCACTTGTAATGCGACCTTAACTTGTCTTATATGATTGTTATACAGCTATATGCGAGATTAGAACAAAGAATTTTTCTCATACATCAATATTGTGTTAAGGTCGTATTTCTGGTTCAAATTAGGTCATAAGCTTTTAAAATATTATGTATTTTTATTATATTGATTATTAGTTATATGCAGTATATTATCTAAAGTAATACATTAGATAAAAACATACATCATCCTGATATTCCGTTAATAAACGTTTCAACAAAATCAATTATTCTTCTCAGTATCCTATCACCAGTTTGTTTACGTTGCAGCAGTGTTGGTTTTTCTCCAACCAGCAGTTCCAATATATCATCCCGCATTGGCTCTTGCTCGGAATACAGGTAATGCTCAATAAGTGTTTGAGTTTTTTCTTTCGATAGTTTTTCTTCCTCAACCATCTTCAGGAACGCTTTTTCCTGCTCCACCATCCAGAACTTTTCAAACTCCTGCGGAATATCATCGGTCTCCAGAATAACTGGCATGTTCTCCCTGATGAACCTCTCAATCAACTCCTTTTTGCTTCTTAACTGCATTTCTGTATTCAACAGGTTGAATATTTCCTTCTCAATCTGGTCTGCATCTTTCTTCTGGTTGGCTTTTAATTTTATGAGCAAGCGAATGATGTAGGCAACATTGATTTCATCACGGTGAATAAGTTCCAGTTCAAAATCCACGTCTTCAAGTATGCTTACCTTTTCTTTTGCGTGGTCACTCTTTACTTTGTCGTGTAGGTCGAGATACTTACTCTTATAATCTTCGAACTGCTGTTCTGTCATTGACAGGTCGCTCCACTTGAAGTCAGAAAAGGATGTCAGAACATTCTTGATACGCATTAAATCCCTGAAGGCAATAACAAATTTCAATTCATCTTCTTCTGTTACCAGATTATCTACGCTGTTGACAGTGGGTGTTATTTGAAGCAGGTTGATAAATGCATCGTTAAATGACTTCACGTACTCATCATAAGGTTTCATGATGATTTCTTCAATAGCATCCTTGTTGCTGAAAAGGGTTATGGCTTCATCGGTGGCATTTTTCAGGTTACGGAAAACCACAATGTTGCCCTGTGACTTCAATTCATTCAGGATGCGATTGGTTCGGGAATATGCCTGTATCAATCCATGATATCGCAGGTTCTTGTCAACATAAAGAGTATTAAGGGATGGACTGTCAAAGCCTGTCAGAAACATGTTCACTACCAGCACTATATCAATCTTTCTTTCTTTAACCTTTTTGCTGATATCTTTGTAATAATTGTAAAAACTCTGGCTGTCCTGTGTTGAAAACGCTGACCCGAACATCTGGTTGTAATGCCCGATAAATTCATCCAGTTTCTCACGGGTATGTGGATTGGTTGCATATGCAATCTCTGGTTCTGCCGCAACGCTTACTTCTTCTGGGATGAAACCATCTGCATCAACATCATCTTCGTTAGCAACGTAACTGAAAATAGTGGCAATCTTCAAATCGTGTTCTCCAAGCATTTTCTTACGATACAGTAACTCGTAATAGCGTATCAATGTTGGAATACTACTGACGCAGAACATCGCTGTAAACTCTCTGTTGTGCGTTTTCCTGTTATGATGGGCAATTATATAGTCAACAATTTTTTCAAGCCGTGTCCCTGATGCCATCAGTTCTTCAACATCAATGTCTTCAACCAGTATATCAATTTCATTGACACTATCCCTGTTCCTGTACCTGCCAACATATTCAACCGAGAATTTCAGAACGTTTTCATCCCTGATAGCATCTGTGATGACATATTTATGAAGGCACTCTCCGAATAATTCTTTTGTTGTTTTCTTTCCTAACTCATTTTTTACGGCATTCTCAGTAAAGATGGGTGTACCCGTGAACCCAAACATCTGGATGTTCTTGAAGAATGAGACAATGCGCTGATGTGTTTCACCAAACTGGCTGCGGTGGCACTCATCGAAGATGAAAACAATTCGTTCATCCTGAAGTGGCTTCATCCGTTCCAGAAAACGCTTTCTACTTATGGCTGCATTAAGTTTCTGAATGGTGGTTACAATCAGTTTTGTGTCATCGGTAAATTGCCTGACCAGTTGTCTGGTGTTGTCTGTTCCGTCAACACTGCCTTTGCTAAATGAGTTAAATTCCTTGGTAGTCTGGTAGTCTAAATCTTTCCTGTCAACCACAAACACCACTTTCTTAATCTTAGGCAAACGGGTAAGTATTTGGCTTGCCTTGAAGGATGTCAATGTTTTTCCAGAACCTGTCGTATGCCAGATATATCCGTTTTTCCGACTATGCTTTACCCTGTCAATAAGTGCCTCAACAGCATAATACTGGTAGGGACGAAGAACCATCAGTATCTTGGATGTTTCATTTAACACGATATACTTGCATATCATCTTTGAAACATGGCACTTTTCCAAGAAACAGGGTGCAAAATCGTTTAATAGATTTGTCAGACGCTTGTTTTCCTTATCTGTCCAGAAAAAGGTCTGCTTAAATGACTGGAAACGGTTGTTAGCGTAATATTTCGTGTTAACTCCATTGCTGATAACAAATATTTGAACGTACTGAAACAGACCGTAACTGCTGCTGAATGAATGACGCTGATACCTGTTTATCTGGTTAAATGCTTCTTTCAGTTCCAGCCCCCTGCGCTTCAGTTCAATTTGAACCAATGGCAGACCATTGATTAGAAGGGTAACGTCATAACGGTTCTTGTATTTACCTTCCATCGAGACCTGATGGGTAACCTGATATTGGTTCTGACACCACTGTTCGGTATTTATGAACTCAAAATACAGGTCATCGCCATTATCCCTGACAATATGCTGTTTCTCACGAAGGGTTTTGGCTTTCTCGAATACTGAACCCTTGCTGAGAATATTCAGTACTTTTTCAAATTCTTTATCGGAGAATGCAATATTGTTATGTTTTTCTAACTGCACTTTCAGGTTGGCAATCAATCCCGTTTCGTTCTGGATATGTGCCAGTGCATAACCCAATTCCTGAAGTTTTACAATGAGTTGTTCTTCGAGTATCAGTTCAGGTTGCTTGCTCATTGCCAAAGAGGTTCTTTATGCCAGTTGTTCATAAATCCCAATTTATATATCGGTATTGATGGATTTGATTTTATATGTTCGTGTATTTTGCTCTTAATCTGATTGTTTGGAGTTATCTCGTTACACAAATAGACCATACACGAAATAATAAGAAACGGTTTCTTTGCCTGAACGGGAAGAAGTGGATTGACGAACCATTTCCCGACAGGATTATTTAATTTTTCGACAGGTCTTTTTACCATATTCCTGCTCCACAAACGGGAATGATGAGCTATAATATTCCTGACATAAGCAATAGCCTCCAGCCAACTGGAAAGTTCACTGTGCAGGTTCAATCCCATTTCTTTTGCGATGGTGGCTTTTTCAGGTAACTGGTGTTTCAGGTTTTTATAAAATTTTGAGAGCGTCCCCATCGAAGCCACTTCCAAGGTCTTCCATGCGTCTGCATCTTTATTTGGGTAACGAGAGCGATGGTTTTTAATGAAACTTTCCTGACTTCTGTCAAATTCTTTCTTCAATTCATCCAAAGTGTTTTGATGAATGGTTTTAATCATACCACCATTCAGCGTAATGGTTGTATTCTCGAAAAATGCGGGGTCTAAATACCACAAACCACCATAACTTACAGACATGTAATATATCATCTTTGTACGCAGAGCGATTTCAATGCGTTCAATGGCATCGAACAGAATAAGTCTCAATTGGCGGTCGAAATTGTACCTGTCAACAATGTCTTCAAAATATGTGTTTGGTAAAAACGTATGCAGCGTAAAATCGGATTGCCTATCCCACCAATATCCCTTAAATCGGTAATAACTTATGTTTTTTAACAATTCGGCTGCTTGCGCTTCATTCCTGAAAAGCATACCTCGTGATTTCAGAAGCTTTAACTGGTCGGCTATGGTATAGGCGGGTTTATTTGGCATAGCTACATAAAAAAATGACCCGCCTGCAGTTCTTATGGTATGCAAAACGGGTACTGTTAATGCAAATATAAGGCAAATGTTTGATTTTGCAAAAATTTTATCTGTTTTTTCGTATTTTATCATCGATATATCACTTAATAAAAGTTAGTTACACAAACATTTGTTGCATCAGACCCTTCTTCCAGACCTCAGCTTTCTCAATCTGCTTCTGGGTGTGGTTTATTTTAACATCAATGGCTGAGAGGAAATTGGCGATTTTGGCTTGTTCAGGTAAACTCGGCACATTAATTTTTATTTCGGAAAAATATTTGAAACTTATCATTTTGCCGTCTCTAATTCCTTCCAGTTTCCGATTTAGGTTGGTAATATAATCTTCTGTTTTAAAATAATACTTGAAATACCTATGGTCTATTTTTTGTGTGGCTCTCAGTATTATGTACGCAGGACTACAAATTCCTTTATATTCAGAATATTCAATACCACCCTGAAAAGACCGTAAACTTATAATGAAATCACCCTTTTCAACTACTTTGTATCCTTCAATACTTTGTTCTGAAACGGTTATATAATAATCAATCATATCTCTTGGCACAGCTCCATGTTCTTGTGTTATGGCTAAAATCGGCAAATCAGAATTATGGTTTTTATTAGAGACAGTTTTAAACAGCGCATCTCCCGTCATCTTCTCCCACTTCGGGAACTCCTGCCCATTATCGTCTTTGAACCTGATTTCCTGTGAGAATATTTTCTGCATCACCCCTTTCTTGTATTGTTCCAGCAGGGTTTTCTTGCGTTTGAGTTGGGATATCTTCTGGTCAATAGCGGTGAAAAAGGATGCGATTTTTTGTTGTTCTTGTAAGGAAGGAGTATATAAAGCTATTTTTAAAAAGTTAGGTTGAGAGATGTTTTTCATACTATTGCTTGTGCCTGTAGCAATGTTTGATAATATTGATTTTATCCTATCAGTAGTAAGGAGGATGCTAATTAGTTTAGTTAGATGCTTCTCTTTATTAATTTTAACCTTCCATAGTCTATCTGGTATAAAAAGGTTGTTGTAATCTTTATCCACATAACCACTCTCACCAACAAGTTGCGGTGTATTCATTCTACTTACAATAATTGTGTCTTTTTCAGGATTTAGTTTTGCTCTTTGAATTTCTTCAATAACTATTGTCTTGTTTTCTTCAGGAATAAATCTACCTGCTGAGACACAACTCGTTTTTAATATGCCTCTATCAGATGAACTTACAACAGGTTCATCAATTGAATTTACACTTACTCCAAATTCAACTGAAAAAACTATATCCTTTAAGGTTCTACTACTCCACTCTCCCTCAAACTCAGGGAAACGCAATTTAGGTATCTTCTTCTGCTTTTCCATGATTAAAATGGGGTTGGGATGTTTAATTCTTTACAGAACCCAGCAATGGTGTCATCAATGGTTTGCATTTCCGTTTTCAGTTCTTTAAGTTCACTGGCAACAGCGGAGATGTCAACAGGTTCTTCCTCTTCAAAGGTGTCAACATACCTCGGAATGTTAAGATTGTAATCATTCTCCCGTACCTCATCCAGACTGGCCACATAGCTGTATTTGTCAATTGTGATGCGCTTTTCGTAAGTATCGACAATCCTGTCGACATCCTCATCACGCAGATGATTTTGCGTTTTTACCTTCTCGTAATGCTGGCTTGCATCAATAAACAGAATATCATCTGGCTGTTCTCTACATTTCTTAAACACCAGAATACAGGTTGGAATGGATGTCCCGTAAAAAATATTGGCAGGAAGCCCTATAACAGCATCCAGATAGTTTTTCTCTTCTATCAGGTATCTCCTTATATGACCCTCAGCAGCACCCCTGAATAATACTCCGTGTGGCATAATAACAGCCATAACACCATTTTCTGCCAAATGATATATCATATGCTGGATGAAGGCAAAATCCGCCTTGGAAGATGGTGCAAGCCTTCCGTATTCGCTGAACCTGTCATCGGTCATAAACAATGGATTGGTACTCCATTTTGCCGAAAACGGTGGATTTGCTACCACTGCCTCTGCATCCAGTTTATCATGCTGTGGATGTTCCAGTGTATCTTCCAGTTTAATATCAAATCTGGTGTGATGAACCCCGTGCAAAATCATGTTCATTCGGCACAGGTTATATGTGGTACGATTAAGTTCCTGACCATAAAACTTTATCACCTCACAAGTCCTTCCCAACCGAAGGATAAGAGAACCTGACCCACAGGTAGGGTCATAAGCCGATTTTATTCGTGTTTTGCCCAGTGTAACAATCCGTGCAAGTATTTTTGATGCCTGTTGCGGGGTGTAAAATTCACCTGCCTTTTTACCCGCACCACTGGCAAATTGCCCGATTAAATACTCATATGCATCACCCAGAACATCAATTTCAGACTGTTCCAGTTGAAAATCAATTTTATCAAGATGTGACAGGATTTTTGCAATTACTTCGTTTCGTTGCTCAACAGTTTTGCCAAGTTTTGTGCTGTTCAAATCCATATCCTCGAACAGATTGTCAAAATCCTCTTCGCTGGCAGTACCCATCGTACTGTTCTGGATATTTATGAGGATTTTCTGAATATCTTCAATAATGAAGTTACTTCCATGTTTTCCAGTTCCATTTCCACGTTTGGCAACCTGACCGAACAATTCTGACGGTTTCAGGAAGTATCCCAGTTTTTCCAGTGCCTCTTCTTTGATAGCATCCAAATATTGCTGACCTTTTGTCGTATCTTCAGGTATATCCAGATATTTAATTCTGTCTTCCTTCAGAATGTCATTTGCATACAATTCCATCCTTTCCGACAGATATTTATAAAAGATGAAGCCGAGGATATAATCACGGAATTCATCGGCATTCATTTTACCACGTAGAGTATTGGCTATGTTCCAGAGTTGCTGGTTGAGTTGGCGTTTTTGTTCCTCGCTCATTTAGAATTGAATTTCAAAACTACTAAGATACTTAAAGCGATGGATAAGTTTATACTGTTTTTCTAACCATCAGCTTCATATATAAATTCTTAAACAGCAAAAAGGGAATTCGAACTGTTATCCCCGATAAATCCGATGGATGTACTCAAGGTGCGAAAAAACAAGTCATTAGTAGGGAACAAAGTGAACAATATGATATAGATACATTCTTTTTTCTTATCACAATATCACATAAAATATTGGCTTGCTTTTTGGCTTACAAACAAAAATGCCGCTGTAGTCACTTGATTTACAGCGGCGTTTTGACTTACTCAGTCGGGGTGAGAAGACTCGAACTTCCGACCTCTACGTCCCGAACGTAGCGCGCTAGCCAACTGTGCTACACCCCGAATATTATCGACAAAAGAACTTCTGCCATAGAACTTGTCCGGCTGACAAAATTAGAAAAAAAATCAATGCTTCCAATATTAATTATCTCTGCATAAATCACACGGTGATTCATAAAGAAATCCTGTAGAATGATCTTGTTTTGTTTTCTGTTATCTTATTCCCTTCTTCTGGCTTCAGCTGCTCTGCTTTCTATCTCCCGCCTCTGGGCTTCCCTGGCTTCGGCTGCCCTGTTCTCCGCTTCCCTTCTCTGGGCCTCTCTGGCTTCGGCTGCCCTGTTCTCCGCTTCCCTTCTCTGGGCCTCTCTGGCTTCGGCTGCCCTGCTTTCCAATTCCCTCCTTTGGGCTTCTCTGGCTTCGGCTTCTCTGCTTTCCGCTTCCCTCCTTTGGGCTTCCCTGGCTTCGGCTTCTCTGCTTTCCGCTTCCCGCCTTTGGGCTTCCCTGGCTTCAGCTGCCCTGTTTTCCGCTTCCCGCCTCTGGGCTTCCCTGGCTTCAGCTGCTCTGCTTTCTATCTCCCTCCTCTGGGCCTCTCTGGCTTCAGCTGCCCTGTTTTCCGCTTCCCGCCTCTGGGCTTCCCTGGCTTCGGCTTCTCTCCTCTCCATGTCCCGCTTCTGGGCTTCCCTGGCTTCAGCTGCCCTGCTCTCCATTTCCCTCCTTTGAGCTTCCCTGGCTTCGGCTTCTCTCCTCTCCATATCCCGCCTCTGGGCCTCTCTGGCTTCGGCTTCTCTGCTTTCCGCTTCCCGCCTTTGGGCTTCCCTGGCTTCAACTTCTCTGCTCTCTATCTCCCTCCTTTGAGCTTCCCTGACTTCAGTTGCTCTCCTTGGGGCCTCCCTTGTTTCGGTTTCTCTCCTTTGTGATTCTCTCAGCTCCTCAGAACCGCTTTCCGATACTCTCCTTGTAGTTGTTACAGTAGCAGATCTTACAGATTCTCTTGCCGGAGCAGTTCTTCTCCCGACTTCCCCGGTATTTACAGCAGCCCCAGGTGCCACACGTCTGCTTGATGGTGCTACTCCATCCCTGCTTCTTTCGTTAGGGTTTGTAAGCCTGGTATTTGTAAAATAGTTTGCCCCATCACGCCTGAGCTCAGGCTTTGAGTAGGTAGTTTTGTAAAGACCCTCTTCTATATTGTTATTAACCTGAGGCGAATACCGGCGTATGCCATTATAGTAGAAATCATGATAATCACTGTACCTGACATAATCCCAGTGATGATAGTGTGCATAGTAATGATTGCTCCGGCATGAGTGATATCCGTGATAAAAATGCCAGTACCAGGGACTCCAGTGAAACCACCAGTCAGGATAATATCCCCAGAACCATGGTGAATGCCATTCCATATAATGAGGATCATAGATGAAGACAATAAGCGGCCACTCATAAACCGCGGTATAATAGTTGTTTATTTCTATTGTATTATTTGTGTAATAATTATCCGCGTAAAGTTCTCCCCCATAAAACCTTTGTTTCGGTTTATTTGCCAGGAATGGTTCAATTATATAATTCGGACCGTAAAGAGCTTCATCTCCGATCATCTGTATAAGTACTTTCCGCTTTTTCAGCATTTGTACAGTGATAACTGCAACATCCTGATAATCGTTTGGTCCAAGAATAGCTCGTAAGACTATCGTATGAACTTTTTTATTGACAAAATCGGATACGGTTATATAATCGACCATATTATCACCGTTAAGATCCAGGTTGTTGATCCGTAAATCCGGGGAGTTGAGGCTTTTTTCAAATCCTTCAAGTGTTTCGGAATTCCGGAACAGATCCATTACCGCGTAAAGATTGAGATTGTCACCCGGGAGCCCCAGGTATTCCCTCGGGTAGTTCTGAGCCCGGACTGAAGTCGCGAAGGTTGTCAGAACCGCGAGGATCATTGTAAAAACTAAGTTTTTCATTTTGCCAAGTTTTATGAAGATCCGCTCTTCATTTTTATTAACGCAAACTACATGCCAGATTTTTTACCGCCATATCTGTCATTTGTTTAATTCAGAGGGTATTATGATTATCGAATCATTTAGGTCAGGAAGAAGAAAAGAAAAGGATGGATAATTGAGGATGAGTAGACAATCCGACTGAGAAACGAAGCGACAGAGAGATATGTTCAGGGTACAGAGCTTAAATTCAGGCACAGGCATAGTGATGGCTGAATATCGAATACATCCTGGCATACAAAGAAAAGAGGAATTAATAAAAATTTACAATCTTTATACCCCGTTAAACAAAACCATATGACGAACCAGAGCCGTATCCTGTCGATCGACATCATGAGAGGCTTTACCCTTCTGCTGATGCTTTTTGTGAATGATCTCAACATGAATGTGGCGCCTGCCTTTATGGGTCACACGGATGCTGACTTCGACGGTATGGGACTTGCTGACTGGGTATTCCCGGGATTTCTCTTTATTGCAGGAATGTCGATCCCTTTCGCTATCACAAACAGGATATCAAAAGGCCTGACACAGACAGACAATATCAAGCATATTCTTTACCGGACAGTCAGTCTGATTGTTATTGGTATCCTGATGCTCAACACCTCAAGGGTAGATCCTGAACTTACCGGTATCAGTAAAAATCTCTGGGCACTGCTGATGTACTTTGCAGTCTTCCTGGTGTGGAACAATTACCGGAGCAAGGATGAAAAACCTTTCACCGTAACGGGATTCCGCCTTGCAGGAGTCGGCCTTCTCATTATCCTGATTTTCAAATTCAAGTCGGGTCAGCCCGAGAACGACGGTTCACTGATAACAGGCTGGTGGGGTATCCTGGGGCTTATTGGCTGGGGTTACCTTGCAGCAGCACTGACATATATCCTCTGCAGAAACTCATTGCTTCTCACAGCTTTAGCTGCGGCTTTATTCCTGGGTCTCAACATACTTGCGTCGCTTGGACTGAGCACTTTCCTTGATCCCGCGAGACCTCTTCTTGGCGTGATCATCGACGGAAATGTGCCGTTCATCGTAATTTCAGGCACGTTTGTGGGTCTAATGCTAAAGAATTCTGCCGGCACCGGCAACAAAACGCTGATCAGGAACCTGGTCATATCCGGTGTATTAAGTCTGGCAGCAGGTTTTCTGCTCCGGGAATGGTTCATCCTTTCGAAGATAAAGGCCACTCCAAGCTGGGGACTTGTCTGCACGGGTATCAGTATACTGGTCTTTACAATTATTTATGTTATTTCCGATGTATTCGGAAAAACCGGGTGGGCTGAGTTTTTCATGCCCGCGGGTGAAAACTCACTCACAACCTACCTCGTGCCCAATATACTCTATCATCTTATCTGGATGGGCGGACTGCCGGTGTTTTTCTACAAGCAATCCCAAATCCTTCCTATTGTCATCGGAGGATCGATCATCTGGGCCATACTGATGGTATGGCTTTCAGCCTTTCTGAAAAGGCTGGGGATAAGTCTGAAATTGTAATCACCCCTATTCCCGGCTCATTGAGAAGGGATAGGATTCCTCGGATGTCCCCCGGGTTTTATTCGGACTGTTCTGCATATCAAACTTTAGCCTTCCTCCCGACTGAAGTTCCGAATGTCTGATATAATTCCTGTCAATCTTTTTGCCGTTAAGTGAAATACCGCCCACGTAAACATTGTCGCGCGAGTTATCAGGCGCTTCTATAATCATTTTTTTACCGTTTTCAAAGCTGAGAGTGGCTTTTTTGAACAGGGGAGATCCGAAAACATATTCATCAGTTCCCGGCGTAACAGGATAAAACCCAAGCGCCGAAAAGACATACCAGGCTGAAGTCTGTCCGTTATCCTCATCTCCGCAGTAACCGTCGGGAAGCCAGTTGTAAAGCTTGTCGAGCACCTCCCTGATATGGAACTGGGTTTTCCATGGTTCACCCGCGTAATTATACAGGTAGATCATATGCTGAACGGGCTGATTTCCATGGGCATAATTCCCCATATTCATTACCTGCATCTCGCGGATCTCGTGGATCACCTGGCCGTAATATGAATAATCGAACACGGGTGGAACGGTAAATACCGAATCGAGCATTTCTGTAAATCCCTTTTTTCCTCCCATCAGCGACACCAGTCCCTCCACATCCTGAAACACGCTCCATGTATAGTGCCAGCTGTTTCCTTCGGTAAAGGCATCTCCCCACTTGTATGGGCTGAAGGGCGACTGGAAGCTTCCGTCGAGATTGCGTCCCCTCATCAGATTGCTTTCCTTATCGAACACATTCTTATAATTCATTGCCCTGTTCCGGAACAAGGCAATTTCTTCCTGTGGTTTGCCGAGGGCCTCAGCAAGCCGGGCAATACAGAAATCAGCATAGGCATACTCAAGTGTTCTGGCCACGTTCTCATTTATTCCTACATCGTAAGGCACATAGCCGAGCTTGTTGTAATAATCAGCGCCAAGTCTTCCGACGGAAGAAACCGGGCCTACACTGTCGGTGTTCTTCAGAATTGCCTCATAGAGCGTTTCGATGTCATAATCTCTGATGCCCTTGAGCCATGAATCGGCAATAAGCGATGCCGAATTGGACCCTATCATACAGTCGCGATGCCCCGGACTGGCCCATTCAGGAAGCCATCCGCTTTCGAGGTAGGTATTTACCAGACCCTGCATTATCTGGCTGTTCAGATCCGGATACATCAGGGTAAGGAAAGGGAATTGCGACCTGAAGGTATCCCAGAACCCATTGTCAGTAAACATGTAACCCGGCAATATTTGACCGTTGTAAGGGCTGTAATGCACGATATCTCCTTTTGAATTTTTCTCAAAGAATTTCCTCGGGAAGAGAAGCGAACGGTACAGGCACGAATAAAATGTTCTCATCTGGTCATCAGTTCCGCCTTCCACTTTAATCCTTGACAGCTCCGCGTTCCATATATCTTTTGCCCTGGCTTTAATGTCCTCAAACGACATTCCTCCCGTCTCACTTTCGAGGTTAAGAAGAGCCTGCTCCTCGCTGATGAAAGAAGAAGCCACCCTCATATTCACTTTTTCTCCTTTTGATGTACTGAATCCGAGGATCGCGCCGACATGCTCCCCCTCTTCTTCCAGGTCGTTGCTATTCAGGATGTTTCCATTCCAGGTATGATGTTCGCGGAAGTCCCTGTCGAAGGTTATAACAAAGTAATTACAGAAATTTGACGGCACTCCTCCGTGATTATTCCTGCACCAGCCTACCACCTTTCGCTCCGAAGGGATGATTTTTACCGAAGAGCCCTTGTTAAATCCGTCAATAATGATCCAGGAGGAATCGCTTTCAGGATATGTAAACCTGAACAATGCAGCCCTTTCCGTAGGCGTCACTTCAGCCGTCACATCGTAATCGGCCAGGTAGACACTGTAGTAATATGGTTTGGCCACCTCCGCCTTGTGTGAAAACCACGAAGCCCGGTCATTCTGGGTGTATTTCAGCTTGCCTGTTACGGCCATTATTGAAAATGCGGCATAATCGTTTATCCACGGACTGGGCTGATGAGTCTGCTTAATTCCCATTAACTTGAAATCGTCATAGGTATAGGCCCAGCCGTTATTCATTCCGCGTGTATGGGGAGTCCAGAAATTCATTCCCCATGGCAGAGCAATGGCAGGATAGGTATTGCCTGTCGAGAGCCTGAATTCGGAATCCGTTCCCATAAGCGGATTGACGAGTTCGACCGGGTCAAATTCCTCCGCTGTTTCCTTAACCTTGCATGAAGCAGCAGCGAGCATAAGCAGGAATGCAGAAAAAAGAACCACACTCACAGGCTGTATCCGTATAACAAAATTTCTTTCCATAATATCTGGTGTTAAAAATTTTTTCGCCTGAAACTGCCCGTCATGGCCGCGGCAAATGCAGCCCTTTCAGAACACGGGATAAAATTAAAAAAGAAGTGATTCATGACAATGAGTATCCATGTAAATCGGGATCAATTATTCAGTCATCAGCTGATAAAATAATACATTTGCATCATATACCTGAACGATGATCATCCATATTCATTTTCATTCACGTAAAACGGGAGTCACCAGGAGTGTGGAAACCATAATTCCGGTCATGAACCGATACGCTGAAGCGCGGGTATTCGGGTATGGAATCGATAGTCCGAAGATTGGCTTCCCGGGTCTTCTCAAAACTGTTTATACCGGCGGGGGAACAATCATTCATACACACCGTAACAATGAGATTCTCTTTGCATTGCTGCTGAGACTGCTGGGAGCGAAGTTCAGGCTAATCTTCACGAGGCATTCAGACAGTATCCCTTCAGGTTTTACCGTTTGGCTTATGAAGAAGGCCGACAGTGTCATAAGTCTCAATCCGGGAATGGCAAAAAACCTTCCCTGCAGAAATATCATGATTCCCCACGGTGTTGATACCGAATTGTTTTCACCGGGAGAAAGTACCGGGATACAGGGGATTGAACAGAAGCACCTGGTCAGCGTGGTCGGACGGATAAGGCCGTCGAAAGGACAACTTGTAGCCATGAAAGCCATTGCCGGGCTGCTTGCAAGTAACCGCGAATGGGGACTGATGCTTGTCGGAAGGGTCGACAACACAGCTTATGCCAATGAAATACGCGAATTGGCCATTAAACACAATGTGGAAAGTCAGGTGCATTTCCTGCCCGAAACAGATGAGATAATAAAATACTACAGGGCAAGTTCTGTTGTAATAATACCCTCCGTATCGGAAGGATTCTCCCTTGTCTGTCTCGAAGCCATGGCCTGCGGTGTTCTCACTATTGCCACCGCGACTGCAGGGATCCACGGCAGTGTGATTCAGCATGGCATAAACGGTTTCCTTTTTCCGGTCAACGATGATGCCGCTCTGAGCCGTATCCTCAGTGAGGTAATCCCGGGAGGGGCTAAACCCGATCCTGAGATAATCCGCGGGACGATCGTGGAAAAATGGAGCGTCGACAATAATGTAAGGGAACTGCTGAAAGTTTACAGCAATAAAAAAGAATAGCTGTCAATATGGATCGACATCAACCGAGATCCTGAGGGACGAAGCCCCTTTCTCCTTCATCAGCTTTTCTATAGCTCGCGAGATCTGCATTTTGGCCCGGGATACCGGTTGCTCCCTTTCGAGTTTAACAAGTATATTCTTGATGTACCACAGCTGGACCTGGGATACCGGCGGATACTCAGGGCCCAGGATACGTTTGCCGAACACTGCCTTCAGGTCACGGGCCAGGAAATCGGAGAAAGCGTTGAGCAGTGCCCTGTCGCGGTGTTTCACGCTTATCCTTATCATCCTGCAGAAAGGCGGATAGTTGAACGCCTTTCTTTCCTCCATCTGGGTTTTGAACATATTCCTGTAATCATGATTCAGAACCAGCCTTATAATCCTGTTGCCGGGATCCGAAGTCTGAATAACTACCTTCCCGGTTTTTGTCCGCCGTCCTGCTCTTCCGCTGACCTGTTCCATAAGCTGGAAGCTCCTTTCGTGTGCCCTGAAGTCGGGAAAGTTAAGAAGGTTATCGGCATTCAGGATGCCGACCACGGTAAGGTTTTCTATGTCGAGTCCCTTTGATATCATTTGTGTCCCTATAAGTATATCAGTCTGACCTTCCTCAAGGGATCTCAGTATTCTTTCAAATGAGTTTTTCCCCCTGGTTGTATCCTGATCCATTCTTGCCACTCTGGCAGAGGGAAATACTATCTTTATTTCATCTTCGATCTTTTCAGTGCCAAATCCGCGGGTTTGAAGTCCGGGTGAACCGCAATTCCCGCAGTGTGAAGGGATGGAAGATGAATATCCGCAATAGTGGCAGACCATGCTGGCTATTCCCTTATGGTACGTGAGGCTGACGGCACACTGCACACATTTCGGTATCCAGCCGCACTCGGGGCATTCCAGGTAAGGAGAGAATCCTCTTCTGTTCTGAAAAAGAATAACCTGTTCGTTGTTTGCCAGGGCATTGTCTATTGCCCCGAGCAGTTGTGGAGTGAAATGTGAGACCATCAGTTTCTTCCTGTAAGCCTCGCGCGAGTCGGCCAGTATTATCTGCGGAAGCCTGACTGATCCGTAACGCTGTTTAAGTTCCACGAGTCCATATTTCCCTGAAAGCGTATTATAGTAACTTTCAATAGAAGGGGATGCCGAGCCGAGAACCGACCTTGCTCCGTGCAGGGAGGCAAGGACAAGAGCCGAATCGCGTGCATTGTACCTGGGTGCCGGGTCTTGCTGCTTGTACGATCCGTCATGCTCCTCATCGACTATTACCAGCCCCAGGTTCCTGAAAGGCAGGAACAGGGCCGATCTTGCTCCTATCACAAGATTATAATCCCTGGCATTGTAAAGCCCTCCCACCCTGTTCCAGATCTCAACCCTTTCGGCATTGCTGAATCGTGAGTGATATACCCCGGTAAGGGGTCCGAAGTGTTTCTGAAGACGCTGGATGATCTGTGTTGTAAGAGCGATTTCGGGAAGTAGATAAAGTACCTGTTTTCCTTTTTTTAGCTGTTCATCAATAAGGTGGATGTAAAGTTCCGTCTTGCCGCTCGATGTAACACCGTGAAGAAGTGCAGTATTCTTGTCACTGAAGATCTTTTGCAACTCCTTTAAGGCCCTGAGCTGTTCGGAAGTAAGTTTCTTAAGGGCTTCCAGAGGTCTGTCGTAATCAACAAGCCGCCCGGTTTCCATCTCAAAGAGATCGAGTATGCCTTTTTTAAGGAGTCCGTCAATGCTGCCATGTGCAGCTCCGGCTTCCCTTAAAAGGAGATTTTTCCTTACAGGCTGCATTGATCCCCCGGGAATATAGCCTGCCAGATCGAGGTAAACAGTGAGTATCCTCAATTGAACAGGAGCACGGGCAAGACTATCGAGAATTTCATTAAGCCTCTCTTCGGAGAATGGTTCTTTAAGCCTGACAAAAGTTTCCTCCCTGGGTTTGTATTTTTCAGTAACAGGCGCTTCTGCAAGGCCTTCGAGACACAGATCCGAAGGCAGCGCTGCCTTCATCACTTCCCCGACAGAACACATATAGTATTCCGCCATCCATGACCATAATTTAAGCTGTATCTCATTAACGACAGGTTCAGGATCCAGAACACTGAGCAGAGGCCTGATATTCCTTGTGGGTGGAGGAGTGTTGTGTATCCTGCTTACAATTCCCGAGTAGAGCTTTCTGTTTCCTAGCTGAACAAGAACTCTTGATCCCCGACGAACCGAACCTGCAAATTCATCAGGAAGGGCATAAGTGAACTGTCCTTTATACGCCAGGGGCAAAATGATATCTGCGAAATGATTGTTCATCATCAGCTGCGGAGCGGTACCAAAAAGGAAATCAGACCGACTTCAGGAAACTCGACATTACCGTAAGCAGGTGATCCTTCCGGATGGGTTTTATCAGACAGGCATCACATCCTGCTTCGAGTATAATATCCTTATCGTCTTCAAAGATGAAGGCAGTCTGTGCAATTATAGGAATATCCTTGCGAATGTTTCTTATCTGCCTGGTGGCTTCGATGCCGTTCATTTCAGGCATTTGCATATCAAGAAGAACAAGATCGATGCCGGGAGTTTTTTTCACTATTTCTATAGCTTCGGGGCCCGATCTGGCAGACAGCGTTTTGATACGAGTGTCAGCAAGGGTCCTGGTCAGATAAAGAAGCACATCCTTGTTGTCATCTACCAGAAGACATGTACGGTTGCTCCAGTTTATGCTACTTTCCCGCGATTCGATGCCGGCTGTCTCGAGTTTGGATCTCAGCCTGGTGCTTCCTCCGGCGGGACGGTAGGGGATTGAGAAACTGAACTCCGAACCGACACCTTTTTCCGACTGTACAAAGATCTTTCCTCCCATTCTCTGTACCACTTCTCTTGCAAGAGTCAGCCCTACTCCCAGTCCTTCAAAGGGACGGTGATGACCGTCGATCTCCTGCCGGAATTCCTCAAATATATGATCAAGATTCTCCTTGTTTATGCCGATTCCGGTATCCTTAACCCTGAATACCAGGTTGTCGTTCTCCCTGGAATACGACAGTCTGACCGAGCCTTCGAGAGTGAACTTCACCGCGTTGTCCATAAGGTGGTTAAGTACCCTCTTGAGCCACACCCTGTCGGTGAATACCAGATCGCCGTTTTCCTCAAGCATATTCATAACAGTGACCACGATGGGCTTCTCATTCCTTCGGATGGTCTTTCTTGCGTCTTCAACGACTTCGTTGACAATGTTGTTAACCGAAGCCTCCTCATAAGTAATTTCTATCTGCGAGCTTTCGAGCCTTGAAAGGTCAATTATATCGCCAATGATCTGAAGAAGCTTTTCGCTGTTATGGTTGATATGTTCTATATATTCTTCCTTGACCTCGTCGGTGATATCATTTGCCAGAAGAAGATTGGCAAATCCCACAACGCTGTTAAGTGGCGTACGGATCTCATGTGATATATTAGCCAGGAAACTCGATTTCAGCCTGTTGCTTGCTTCGGCGTCCATATTTGCCTTTACCAGCTCCTCATGCACCTTCTTCAGGGCTGTGATATCCCTCGATATTGTAAGTGCGCCGATTACATCCCCGTTATCATTCTTAACGGTAACCGATTTTGTAGAGAGTGTTATAAAATGTCCGTCCTTGTGTTTCAACCTGAGCTCATATTCGAAGAATCCCTTTTCGATAAGAGCTTCTGTTCTCATTTTTTCATATTCGGTATCCTCGGGGTGAAGCAAATAATCATTACCGATGGCATTGTACTGTTCCCTTGTCATGCCGATAATGGAATAATAAGCAAGGTTGGCAAACTTCAGGTTACCGTCCCTGTCGAAGAAAGAGATTCCGTCATCAGCTGAATGAATAAGACTCTTGTAAAACATTTCGGAATATGAAAATTCGCGTGCGATGTTTTCCTTTTCGAGTGAAAGGTTCTTGTTTGTCTTCTTAAGCTGGGAGTTTATCTCCTCAATCTGCTTGTTTCTGTCTTTAAGCTTCCTGTTTGCCGCCCGTATTCTGCCGGAGAAAACAAGTATAACAATTCCCATGACTGCCATTACTCCGAGCAATGCCAGAACAAAAGCCGTTCCCGATACCGACAAGACAGAATCTGATCCGGCTGACACTGTTCCGTTGCCGGCATATAACAGTGATGGTGTAACCGTCGCGACAGTTGCTATTACTGAAAACAGGGCTACCCGCCGGGATAAATTAAGTGCGATGCACCTGAAAAACCTTCCCATTTAAGAACAATAGATTAAGAGTCAGATTAACTTTCAATCTCCATTAATCATCAAATATAGAAATTCACTGTTAATCCTTATTTATTCTAAACGCAAATTATTGCATAATATGTTCTTAGTTACGAACAATTGTCGTTAGATAATGAAAAGTTTTTCCGGCGGGTGCAGTTTCCCGTTCAACAAGCCCCTACAGGACGGTTCATCCATGAAGTGAACGGCAGAAAAGAGTTTAATCATCCATTCACAATTACAACAGCGAGTTTCTGACTGCTTCGGCAGCATCTGCGAATGATATTGCCGAAATTACCGACAAACCGGAATTATCTATTATTTCTTTTCCTTCAGCGGCATTGGTACCCTGTAAGCGGACCACCACCGGAACCTTTATCTCACCAGCAGTCTTATAAGCTTCGACAACACCCCTGGCCACCCTGTCGCATCTTACTATCCCCCCGAAAATATTTATAAGAATTGTTTTTACGGCAGGGTCACTGAGGATAATCCTGAAGCCTGCTCTTACCGTTTCAACACTGGCTCCGCCACCGACGTCAAGAAAGTTTGCAGGTGAGCCTCCTGAAAGCTTTATAATATCCATTGTCGCCATAGCAAGTCCTGCACCGTTAACCATACAGCCGACGTTTCCATCAAGCTTGATATAGTTCAGGTTGCTTTTCCCTGCTTCCACATCAATCGGATCCTCCTCATCGAAATCTCTCATGGCTGCCAGATCAGGATGCCTGAAAAGGGCATTATCGTCAATGACTAATTTGCAATCAACAGCGAGGATTCTGTTGTCGCTTGTCTTGAGAACAGGATTTATTTCCAGGAGCTCGGCATCGCATCCTGTAAATGCCTCATATATTCCATATATGAACTTCCTCATTTTCACGAAGGCTTCTCCGGAAAGCCCAAGATTGAAAGCTATATTTCTGGTCTGATACGGCAGTATCCCCATCGAAGGGGATATTTCCTCCGTGAAGATGCTGTCGGGATCAGTCTCAGCCACCTGTTCAATATCCATCCCGCCGTCAGGTGAGTACATCAGCATATACCGTCCACTTTGCCTGTTCAGCAGGATACTCATGTAGAATTCCATCGGTTTCGATTTCCCGGGATAATAGACATCCGCGGCTACCAATACTTTATTTACCTTTTTCCCGGCAGGCCCGGTCTGTGGAGTGACCAGGGTCATTCCTATCATCTGTCCGGCTATAGTACCCACTTCTTCAACCGACCGGGCGATCCTGACACCTCCTCCCTTGCCCCTTCCGCCGGCATGAATCTGGGCTTTTAGCACAAAACACCCCGGGTTGAATTTCTCCTTCAGCCGCGTGGCCACCATCACTGCCTGTTCGGCGGTGTATGCCACAAATCCTTCCTGGATATCTACATTATATGCCTTCAGGATCGATTTCCCCTGGAACTCATGTACATTCATCTGCCTCGAATTATAGGTTCTTATTCTTCACAGCCCTCGTTGTCTGTGAGGGAAATATAGATAAAAAAAGGATATTTTAGCTATTTTAGCCTTAAAAAAGAATGCGAAAGCTGCATAACAATGAGCTTGGGAGAAAGAGTATTGAAGACTATAAAAAATCAGGCAAGTCTCCTTTTGTTGTAGTGCTCGACAATGTCAGGAGCCATAATAATGTAGGCTCGGTATTCCGTACCGCCGATGCCTTTCTTACCTGGAAGGTGCTTCTCTGTGGCATAACTCCCCGTCCGCCTCACAGGGATATTCAGAAAACAGCCCTGGGTGCCACTGAATCGGTTGAATGGGAATGGTATGAGAAAACAACAGATGCTTTAAGGAAGCTGAAAGAGGAAGGATATCTGATAGTAGGTGTTGAACAGGTGGAAGGAGCGGTTGAACTGCAGGATCTGAAAATTGAAAGAAGCAGGAAGTACGCGCTGGTTTTCGGTCATGAAGTAAAGGGTGTAAGCCAGGAAGCGCTGGATCTTTGCGATCAATGTGTTATAATTCCCCAGTTCGGGACAAAGCATTCGTTCAATATAGCCGTGAGTGCCGGAATAGTTCTATGGGAAGTAAACAAAAAGGGCGTTGCAAGCAACGCCCCTCTGTATTGATAGTCAGCAGAATCTCTACTGGAACAATCCTGCAAATGAACTGTCGCTGAAATATTTTGCAAATTCAATATCGTTTTTCATAGCTGCTCTGAGTTCCGGGCTAAGGCTTGCAGCCTCTTTCAGTGCATTCAGAGTATAAGCCTTGTCATCAAGACGTGATCCGACGATAGCCTTCAGGTATGAAGTGAGAGCGGTTTTGGCTTCTCCCGTGAGGCTTTCAAGGGTTGTCTTTGCCCTGTTTACATCGCCTTTCAGTATCTGAGCCAGAGCCAGATTGTTGGAAGCTTCATTTCCGAAGGAATTGACAGCCTTGTCATATTCACCCTTGGTGATTGCCACTATTCCGAGGCCATATCTTGATTCGGGAGTTGTGGCTGTCATTGAGTTGAATAATTCTTCAGCTTTTGCTATGTCACCCTTCAGGATATAGGCGAAAGCGGTGTTGCTCTTTACAACGTCGTTGTTTGCAATTGCTTTTGCCTTATCAAGGGCTGCAATAGCATCGTCGGGTTTACCAAGACAAAGATATGTAACGGCAACGTTGTTGTGTGCACGGACACACTTCGGATGAGCATCGGCAGTAGCTTTGTAGAAAGCAAGCTTTTCGTTCAGGTCAGATGTGAGAACTCCGGCATGAAGCATTTCCTCAAGGTTCAGAACCTTGGGATCCGACCTCATCTGGGCAAGTATCTGTTCGTCGGTACGACCGATATTATCAACATTTACAATGAGTTTTGACCTCCTCAGCTTGGGAAGAATGTCTGTCTTGAGAATTTCGAAAGCAGCAGACATATTCCTGATTTCCCTTTCGCGGACATCAGGATCGGAGTACATGGAAAGAACCCTGAGAATCAGGTCCTTATCAGGAATGCTTGAATTCTCGACTTCAGTCTTGAAACCTTCCCAGTCTTCAGCTGTAGTAATTGTACTGAAGAAACCGTCTTCCTTGGCAACTTCTATCTTCTTGAATTCATTTTTCAGAACCTTATCGGCTGACACACCTCTTCTGCCCGAGAGTTTCTCGTTCTGATCAAACTTCCCGTCGGGAGAAGCATATGAACTGGTAACGGCACTCTTAATCTCCTTGTTGGGGTCGGCATCGGCGGCCACAATATAATCCTTCAGGGCAACGACATCATCTCTTTTCAACTCAGAACTGCGTACAACTGCCTGGTTGATGACGTAGTTTATGTCGGCTACTTTTGTTTCAGGAACGATCCTGGCATACTGGTCAGGCATGATTGAACCCTTTGCATCTTTCTCAACAAGAGTTGAAGTAGCGATAACACCGTCGGCCAGTTTTAAAGGATCAAAATCGAGGCTTTTATTCCCCATGCTTGCATTTGTTCTCAGAACCAGTTCCGACCTTTTCATTGCATCGGTGTAAGGGATGGCCGAAGTGTAGGTAAAATCACCTCCCGAATAGGAAATGACCTTGTTGTTGGCCATGACTTTCTCACCCTGAAGAACCTGAACTTTATCAAAAGCTGTTTCTCCGCCTGCATAGGTTAATACAGGAGTAAGGGCAAGAGTAGCTTTCTTGTTGAAATACTTCTCGGGAAATGTGCCTTTGATAGTGACATTCACAAGTCCGCCATGAGCTTCAAGTACTTTAGGGGTAACTTCGTAATTGATGTCTCCGGCTTCCTTTTTCATTTTATTCAGACCGGCGCAACCCGATAAAAAAGAGGCTGCGAGGATAAGGATAAAATAGCTTCTGATTTTTTTCATAGTCTAATTTTTATTTGTGTTAACCAACTCTAATTTATTCTACAGAATTTTAAAAGAGTATTTCTTGATAGTTTATCTGCAAAATTATAAAAAATAGTTACAATATCAGAAAAAACTCACAAAATGTTCATAATATGACCGTATTAAGGCCTTCGCCCCACTGGCTGCAAAATATGGTTTCAATTAATTTTCTGTAATGCTCCTCGTTTTCAACAAAGTCAATATTATTGACATCGATAATAAGATACCTTGCCCCGGGGTTCTGCCTGAAGAATGAGAAGTAACTCTCCTGTATCTTCTGAAGGTATTCTGCAGTAATATGTTTCTCATAATCACGCCCTCTCCTGCCTATGTTTTCAAGAAGCCTGCCGGGTGTCTGGTGCAGGTAAACGTAAATATCCGGTTTGGGCATCTGGCCATAAATGATATAGAATATCTGCCTGTACAGGTTATATTCATCGCCTTTAAGGGTTGTGGCTGCAAAGACAAGTGATTTCATAAAATAGTAATCCGCCACTGTAAAGGATTTGAACATGTCCCTTGTTCCGAATTCTTCATTTAGTTGTTTATAACGGCCGGCGAGGAAAGAAAGTTCAAGCTGGAAAGCATATTTATCCGGTTCTTTGTAAAACTTTGGAAGGAAAGGATTGTCGGCAAACTGTTCCAGTACAAGCCGTGCATTGTATTCATCGGCTATCCTGGAGGCAAGGGATGTTTTTCCCGCACCTATGTTTCCTTCGATAACCACATAACTATACCTGACTTCCATTGCTCATGAATGATAAATCAAATATAGGAAAGGGGATTTGAAAAATCAATAAACAATAATGGGTGTTGATTCTCAACACCCATCACTGCATTATCTTTTCAATTAAAACTTCTAATTTTTGCGGTTACCTTGCCAGTGCCTTTCCCCGCCTTCTTCTCTGGGCGGGCGAGGGAGCAGAACCTTTCGAGAAAGCTTCAGTTTCCCTGTTTTGGGATCGATATCGATCAGTTTTACTTCCACTTCGTCGCCTACTTTAAGCACTTCGTCGACTGTTCTAACCTTTTTCCAGTCGATTTCCGATATATGCAGAAGTCCGTCCTTGTTTGGCAGGATTTCAACGAAAGCTCCGAACTGAACGATAGTCTTGACCTTTCCCTTATAAACCTGACCGACTTCCGGAACGGCAACGATTCTTTTTATCCATTCGAGGGCCGCGGTTATGGCTTCCTTGTTTTCTCCAAACACGTTAACATCGCCACATCCATTTACCTCCTCAACCACGATAGTGGTTCCGGTTTCACGCTGGATTTCCTGGATCACTTTGCCACCGGGGCCGATAAGCGCGCCGATCATATCCTTTGGTATGGTAAGCATTTCTATCCTCGGAGCATGAGGTTTGAGTTCAGGCCGCGGACTTTCGATTGTATTCTTCATTATGTCGAGGATATGCATTCTTCCTTCACGAGCCTGATCGAGAGCTTTGGTCAGCACTTCAAATGAAAGTCCTTCCACCTTGATATCCATCTGTGTTGCAGTGATGCCGTCGCGGGTTCCCGTTACCTTGAAATCCATATCACCCAGGTGGTCTTCATCTCCAAGGATATCCGAAAGTATGGCATATTTTCCTGATTCCTGGTCGCTTATCAGTCCCATTGCTATGCCCGACACCGGTTTTCTTAGCTGTACCCCGGCATCCATAAGTGCAAGTGTGCCGGCGCAAACCGTTGCCATTGAAGAGGAGCCGTTAGACTCGAGTATATCGGAGACCACCCTTACCGTGTAAGGATTCTCCGTATCAGGCGGCATCATGTTTTTCAGCGCCCTGTGAGCCAGGTTGCCGTGTCCGATTTCCCTGCGGCTGACACCTCTTGCAGGTTTTGCCTCGCCGGTTGAGAACGGCGGGAAATTATAGTGAAGTGTGAACTTTTCAGTTCCCTGATTAAGTACATCGTCAATTATCTTCTCATCAAGCTTGGTACCCAGGGTAACAGTTGTAAGCGACTGGGTTTCGCCCCTGGTAAAAAGGGAGGAACCGTGTGTCGCGGGCAGCGGGTCAATTTCGCAGACAATAGGCCTGATCTGGTCTGATTTTCTGCCGTCGAGGCGAATGCCTTCATCGAGGACCAGTCTCCGCGCAGCTTCCCTGACTACCTCGTTGTAGTATTTCCCTACCAGATTTACATTCACTTCATCCTCTTCGGAATACTGCGAAAGGAAGCCTTCAATAACTTCAGTGAAAGCCTCTTCCCTTTTGTGTTTATCAGCGATTGCTGACTTTGCTACCTGGTAGCATTTGTCATAGGTTTCGTCCCATACCTTCTTTTTCAGATCCTCGTCATTCTCTTCATGACAGTATTCACGTTTTGCTCCTTTACCGGCTTCCCCGGCAAATTCCATCTGAGCCCGGCACTGTACTTTTATAGCCTGATGAGCTACCCTGAGAGCTTCGATCATATCTGCTTCGGATACTTCCTTCATTTCTCCCTCCACCATCAGGATATTGTCGAATGTTGCTCCGACCATAAGATCCATATCAGCATCCTTCAGCTGGGTAGCCGTGGGATTCACGATAAAACTGCCGTTTATTCTGGCCACCCTTACTTCCGACATTGGTCCGTTGAAAGGGATATCGGAGATAGAGAGAGCAGCCGAGGCTGCCAGACCGGCAAGTGCATCCGGAATTATGTCGATATCTGCAGAAATAAGGTTTATGGTTACAAAAGTCTCAGCATGATAGTCATTCGGGAAAAGCGGCCTTAATGCCCTGTCAACAAGCCTCGAGATAAGTATCTCGTAATCGGAGGGCCTGGCTTCGCGCTTCAGGAAGCCCCCGGGAATACGTCCCGATGATGCGTATTTCTCCTTATATTCCACCGAGAGCGGTATGAAGTCCGTGTCTTCCCTGGCGTCCTTTGCTGAAACGACAGTGGCAAGCAGCATCGTTTTTCCCATCTTCAGCAGAACCGCCCCATCAGCCTGTCTTGCCATTTTCCCGGTCTCAAGTGTTATTATACGTCCGTCACCGAGATCAATATTCTTCTCTTTAATATTAAACATACTTACTTTAGTGTTTTTGTGATTGCCGAAATTACAATTAATTCAGGATAATAAGAAAAAAGGCAATTCAGAATTGCCTTTTTTCATTATTTACGTAATTTCAACGCTTTGACTATTTCCCTGTACCGCTCTATATCCTTGACTTTCAGGTAATCAAGAAGCTTTCTCCTCCTTCCCACAAGCTTGATGAGAGCCCTCTGTGTACTGAAATCCTTTTTGTTCTTTTTCAGGTGTTCGGTAAGATGTGATATCCTGTATGAAAACAATGCAATCTGTCCCTCAGCCGTTCCTGTGTCAATTTCTGATGTTCCAAATGTTTTGAAAAACTCCTGCTTCTTCTCGGTAGTCAAATACATGTCTCTAATTACTATATTATTAATCCATAAATAAATTGAGTCCCCAATTTTGGAACGCAAAAATAAGGCTTTTTTATGTAAACTATCAAACAATTGACTACTTTTTTTGAGTTCAGCAAATTATTTCTAACAGTCCAACGCTATCAGACCGGATATATTGTCCTGTATATATTAATGACGTAAAGTTAGACTTAAAAGTTGCGTGCATCTATTATAATTATTAACAAATCGACAGAGTTTTAAGTACAATAATCGTGCCTGAGTGCAGAATATTAATTCTGTAGGGGGGGTTGGTTCATCCCGTGATCCGGAGTTGTGGTCAGGGTTCGAGGCTGAGCTGGCTGCTGCTTTTCAGACTTTTTCCCGAACTGATCACGCCGCAACCGATTCTGCAATCAAGACATCGCCTTCTGCGGCAATAGTTTTCGGTCAACTGCAAAAGAGCCTGGGAATAATAAGCCGATTCCGGTATCAGTCCGGCAGATTCCCAGTCGCGGATCAGAGAATTTTTCTCCGGATCAATATTTTCCAAAAAATCAATTGCCCTGTCACAAAGCTTTCTGTCATTATGAGTAGTTCCGTAAACATAGATCATGGGTATCACGGCATTAATAAGCAGAATATCCGATGCCTGGTCTCCTGTATTCTTTCCCGATCTTTTGCTTTTTTTTCCGAAGACATAATGGTCGTCCCAGTACTCTGATGCTGAAACGGCGAAGAGTTTTTTCAGCTGAGCCGCATCACCGGCAGCCAGTGTCCGGGAAAACAATCCGCCGGCGGTTGACAGGAGAGCTGCCAGCTGAGACAGCCTTACCGTGGGGAAGTTTACAGGGCGGAGGCGGCAAAACTTCCACAGCCATCCGTGGATGGGACGAAGGGAGTATTTGGAGGAAAGCACCTTGTATTCCCTGATAAGGTCGAGATAATATTTATCCGACAGGGCATTTTTAAACAATCCTTCATCAAGCATACCGGCGCTTCCGAAAAGCAGGGCTTCGATCTGGAGCCGGTTATCGGCATGTTTCCTTATTATTTTGAAGGGCAGGGCAGTTGCCAGCATTTCAAAGGGTTCGGTATTTACCCTGAAACCGAAATAGCGGCTCAAAACCCTGTAAAAAGTCTCGTCCCAGTCGTTGCCGGTCGACTCCCAGATTTTCAGGACAGCTTCCGACTTCACCTCCAGCCTTTCGATGAGAAGTGAATGAAGCCAGCATCTGAGCAGGAATCTGTCAGTGTTTTCAATCTCATCGCGGCATGCAATAGCACAGGGATTATTTACAAGATCAACGTACTTCAGGTAGAGCATCTTATCAAAATTCAACTCAGCGGTAAGAAGTTCCTCTCCCTTCGCATTGCATACCTCAGTATCCTTTTCAGCAACAACGTGGAGGATAACGTTATCAAAGGCATGATCAAGATTATGGCCATGCGTGTTGAATTGTGAAGCCCGTGTATGTATCTCAACATTCCCGGCCCATTCGGTCCCGGCAATCAGTATCCGTGCATTGAAAAAATCCGGACCGGAATCACGGTTGTATTCTCCGGGATTTAAAACAATTACAGGATTTCCATCCCCGTCGGCAAGCGAAACCGGATCATACAGGGAATATTTCCACAGATAATGCAGGAATTCTTCTTTCATAGCAGCAAAGGTTTATAAACAGCGAGAACATAAAGTTACAAAACTTGCTGCAATAACAGATACGGATCAGAAAAAAGATAGTGATTGCCTGTCTGAATTGCCGGTTCAGATCAGTTTGTGAGCAGCCAGGTGAGATTCCATTTCCTTCTGGATTTCCATAGCCTTTTCAGCTGCTGTTCTATCGAAATTTTCAGTGTTGTCGGCAAAAAGTATTGCCCTCGAGGAGTTCACAAGCAGTCCGCATTTGTCTGTCAGGCCGTATGCGGCTACATCTCCAAGGCTTCCGCCCTGGGCGCCTACTCCTGGAACCAGCAGGAAATGTTCCGGAACAATTTTCCTGATATCCTTTAGCATCGCGGCACGTGTGGCACCGACCACATACATCAGGTTGTCAATTGTTCCCCAATTGCCCGACAATCTGAGAACTTTTTCATAAAGCTTCAGTCCTTCCTCGTTGTGATACTGGAAATCGTCGGCGCCTCTGTTTGAGGTAAGTGCCAGCAGGATGACCCATTTCCCGGGGTATTCCAGAAACGGGGCCACCGAATCCTCGCCCATGTAGGGAGCAACCGTAACCGCATCAAAGTCCATGGTTTCAAAGAATGCCCTGGCATACATCTTCGATGTGTTCCCTATATCGCCGCGCTTTGCATCGGCTATGACGAAAATGCCGGGATATCTGGTTTTTATGTAATCGAGTGTCGACTCCAGAGTATGCCAGCCCTTAGGCCCCATTGACTCATAAAAGGCAGTGTTGGGCTTATAGGCCACTGCATACGAATGAGTTGAATCAATAATTCTTTTGTTGAATTCGAGAACGGGGTCTTTGGCCTTCAGGAGTGAGGAAGGAATTTTTTCAAGATCGCTGTCAAGCCCGATACACAGGAAGGATCTTTTTACCGAGATTGCTCTGAGCAGGCCATCGTGATCCATAATAATATAATAAGGTGTATTAAATACTATTCTCTTTCAGTCGTTCGGCGTTTTCCGCCACCTGCAGCTTATCGATAATCTCCTGGATATTTCCGTCGAGAATATAAGGCAGGTTGTAAAGGGTCAGGTTAATCCTGTGATCAGTTACCCTTCCCTGAGGATAATTATAGGTTCTGATCTTTGCTGATCTGTCGCCTGTAGAGACCATTGTTTTTCTCTTGCGCGACACTTCGTCAAGATATTTCTGATATTCAAGATTATACAGGCGTGTACGCAATTCCTTCAACGCCTTGTCGTAGTTTTTCAGCTGTGATTTCTCATCCTGGCATATCACTACGATCCCGGTCGGGATATGAGTAAGCCTGATAGCGGAATAAGTGGTATTGACCGACTGTCCACCCGGTCCCGATGAACAATAGGTGTCTTTTCTGATATCTTCATTCCTTATCTCAACATCTACTTCGTCGGCCTCGGGAAGTACCACCACGGAGGCAGCTGAAGTATGAACCCTGCCCTGAGTCTCGGTCTGCGGTACCCGCTGAACCCTGTGAACACCCGATTCATATTTGAGTATCCCGTAAACTCCATCTCCTGATACTCTGAGAACTATTTCCTTGTAACCTCCTGCCGTGCCTTCCGAATAGCTGTTTATTTCAGCCTTCCATCCTTTCTGCTCGAAGAACTTGCTGTACATCCTGAAAAGGTCACCGGCAAATATGCTCGCTTCGTCACCTCCCGTACCGGCCCGTATCTCCATTATAGCATCCTTGCCGTCTTCCGGATCGGCAGGTATAAGAAGAAGTTTTATCTCCTCCTCCATCTCAGGGATTGTTTCCGTGAGCTGTTCCACCTCTGCCTTTGCCATTTCCCTCATTTCTTCATCCTTCTCGGTTGCAAGCAGTTTTCTGGCGCTTTCAAGGTTTGAAAGTGCCAGTCTGTACTTCTCCAGAGCAGTTACAACCGGTTGAAGATCCTTGTATTCCCTGCTAAGCCTGACGTACCTGTCCATATCTGAGAGAACATCAGGCTTTGTCAGAAGCTCTCCAATCTCGATAAAGCGCTGTTTAACACCCTTAAGCTTCTCAAGAATCATATTTTCTTCCATAGAAGTAAGCTTTTTTTCGGCTTGCAAAAATAATAAAAAACTGTTTTCGGTGTCAGTATTCGAAACGGCCGAATTCCGAAACTATTGTAAGTTTTTTGCCGGCTGAGGCTTCGCAATGTCCTATGATCCTTGCCTCAAGATTAAAACCGGAAGCGATATCAATAATCTTTTCCGCGGTACCGGGATCGGTATAAATTTCAAGTCTGTGACCCATGTTGAAGACCCTGTACATTTCCTGCCAGGGCGTTCCAGATTGTTCCCTGATTATCCTGAACAGCGGAGGCGTCTGAAACATGTTATCCTTGATCACATGCAGGCCGTCGATAAAATGCATTACTTTGGTCTGCCCTCCTCCGGAACAATGTATCATCCCATGTATTGAGTGTTTCAGTTCCCTTATGATTCTTACTGCCACCGGAGCATAGCTGCGTGTTGGTGAAAGGACAAGCCTGCCGGCATCCATACCCGTTTCAACCACCTTGTCAGTGAGTTTCAGGCTGCCGGAATAAACCAGTTCCCGAGGTATTGACGGGTCATAGCTTTCCGGATATTTTTCAGCAAGATATCCTGAAAAGACATCATGCCGGGCGGAAGTCAGTCCATTGCTTCCCATTCCGCCGTTGTATTCCGTTTCCCAGGTGGTCTGACCGAACGATGCCAGCCCGACAATAACATCTCCCGCTTTTATATTGCATGTAATTACATCTTCTCTTTTCATCCGCGCCACCACGGTTGAATCTACCACGATGGTCCTTACAAGATCGCCCAGGTCGGCGGTCTCCCCGCCTGTCGACCAGATTCCCACACCAAGACTCCTGAGTTCTTCAAGTACCTCTTCTGTTCCGTTTATTATTGCCGAAATGACCTCTCCCGGAATCAGCTTCTTGTTTCTTCCTATTGTTGAAGAAAGAAGGATATTATCACACGCTCCCACGCACAGCAGGTCGTCGGTATTCATCACGACGGCATCCCGGGCAATACCTTTCCACACTGACATATCCCCCGTCTCTTTCCAGTAGACATAAGCCAGCGATGATTTTGTACCGGCTCCATCGGCATGCATGACATTGCAGTAAGACTCGTCGCCTCCAAGGATGTCGGGAACGATTTTGCAAAACGTGTTTGGGTACAAACCCCTGTCGATATTCCTGATGGCAGAATGTACATCCTCCTTTTGTGAGGACACGCCTCTTCGGCCGTATTTTGATTCCATTGTCATTTTACCGCCGGAACATAATCAGTTCTGAGAACTCTGAACTCGGTTCTCCTGTTAATCTGGTGGGCGATTTCCTTTTGTTCCTCCGTTGCCAGTGTGTTTATGAACTGTTCGGCAAGAGTTGTCCCGACCTTGAGGAAGGCATTCTGCTCAGCAATTGATTCATCCACAACCTTTGGTGTCGATTCCCCGTAACCTTTGGCCGACAGCCTGTCGGGAGCTATTCCCTTCTCGATAAGATACTGTACAACCGACTGTGCTCTTTTCTGTGAAAGATCGAGGTTGTATTCTTCGGTATCGCGTGAATCGGTATGCGACATAAGCTCGATGGTAACATTTGAGTTGTCGTTGAGAGTTTCTACCAGTTTATCGAGCGAAACCATCGATTCGGGTCTGAGGTCCCATTTTCCGAAATCGTAAAAGATGTTGGGAAGCTCAATCGGTTTGTCAATAGCGGTCAGGGGTATGGTAACCATAAAGTCGCGGCTCTTTTCCTGGTTTTTGGTTGTTTCCCTCTCCTTCCCGTTAAGATATCCCTGTTTTGAAGCCAGGAAGATATAGTCGACATCAGGTCTTAGACTGAATTTGAAATCCCCTCCCTGTCCTGTTTCAGCCTGAAGATTTGATCCGTCGCTGGCTATTAGTCTTACCACGGAACCCTGTATTGGCTGCCCTGTCTTCTCATCCCTCACCAGACCGGTAACAGTAAATCTCAGGGGAGGCAGTTCGAAGGTATACAGGTCATCATTGCCCCTTCCCTTACGCGAGGAACTGAAAATCCCTTTTTCCGAATCATTTTCGAATGATATGCCGAAGTCGTCGGCAAAGCTGTTCAGAGGAGCTTTCATGTTCTGGACAATCCATGAGCCGTCGGGCTGGGAAACGGCTTTGAAGAGATCAAGTCCTCCCATCCCGATATGTCCGTCGGAAGCAAAATAAAGAGTCCCATTGCTCCTGATATATGGAAAAAGTTCGTTACCCGGCGTATTTATATCGGGTCCAAGGTTCCGGGGTGTCGACCAGGAATCCGATTCATCGTTTCTGGTTACATAGTAGATATCTTTCTGTCCGTATCCGCCCGGCATATCCGAAACAAAATAAAGGGTAAGCCCGTCAGATGAGATGGAAGGATGGGCTGCAACCAGCGAGTCAGGCAGAATCGCGATATCTTTCGGGGTGCTCCATTTGTCGCCCGAGCGCTCGGAGACCATTATCACGCAGCCTTTTTTCTCGCGTTTGCCGACTTCGCAACGGGTAAAGAACACCTGCCGGTAATCTGAAGTAAAAGTGGGAGTGCCTTCCTCCGATTCGCTGTTCAGTCCACTGACCGGAACCGGAGTGCTCCATTTGGATTTTTTATCTATTCTGCTTTCGAAGATGTCAGTAAAACTTTGGCCGGTGGCTCCGTGAGTCTTGTTCCCTGCCGCATCATCGCGGGAAGATGTAAAATAAATAACTCCGAAATCATCCCGGGCATAAGCGGGGCTGAAATCGGAAAACCTCGAATTAAGGTCTTTGAGCTCTTCAACACGATAGGCTTCAGGGTTTCTCTCCCATTCGAGAGCAAGTTCACATGCCCTGATTTGCTGATCGGCCCTTGCATCGGAAGGAGCAACCTGCTTATATTTCCTGAACTCCTCGATTGCCTGCTGGTATTTGCCTGTTTTCTTTAGCGATTCTGCAAGCCAGTACTGGGCTTCGGGCTTTGATGTGGCTGAACGGACAGCAAGCCTGTACCATATCTCCGCGTTCCTGGGATCATTGCTGAGCCGGTATGATTCTGCAACCATATATCCCAGTTCAGTCCTGACTGATCTGTCAGCTTTCTTCGATTTCGAGTATGCATCCTTGAACTGATCAATGGCTTCGTAGTATTCGCCTGCATTGAAAGCCTCATAGGCTCTTTCCGCCTTCTTCCTCTGGGCCTGCGAATCCTGAAAAACAAAAACAGACAATAATAATATAGCCGGTATTAATCGCTTCATGATATCATCCTGATTTAAACTTCAAAAATAATCATTATTGACAATAAATAGTAACAGAAGTCGCTGCAAGCCCTCTTAAATAAGAGCCCGTCCGGAAAAAGCAATACCGTGTACACCAGGTTATCTTGTGAACAACAGCTCCCTGTATTTCGGCAATGGCCAGATTTCGTTGTCAACAATAAGTTCAAGCTTATCGATATGGTACCTGATGCTTTCGAGATAAGGCTTGATATTCTTTTCGTACGCGAGAGCCTTTTGGGCCGAGTCTTCAATCACATTCGCCTTTTTGCGTTCCTCCACCATTTCGAAGACCTTCTTCCTGATGTTCAGTATGTGGTCGGAAATGATATGAACAGCTTCTCTTCCCGGAGCGGAAAGTTTCTGATATTCATCATCCGGGAATATTTCCTTCAGCCCCTTTACATTTTCAATAAGCGACGACATATATTTGATTCCTGTCGGTACAATGTGGTTTATTGCAAGGTCGGCAAGTACTCTCGATTCTATCTGAACCTTCTTTGTAAATTTCTCATACTCGACTTCCACACGGCTGTGAAGTTCTTTCTCGGTGAATACACCACTCCCTACCAGTACTTCCTTTGATTTGGGTGTCAGGTACCTGCTTATTGATTCCGGAATGCTTTCAATGCAGCAAAGCCCTCTTTTCTTAGCCTCCTTAGCCCATTCATCGGAATAGTTATCGCCCTCAAAACGAACCTTTTCCGACTCTATGATAGCCTTTTTAAGTACCTGGAATATAGCTTCATCCTTTCCTCTGCCTTTTTTGATAAGGTTGTCCACCTCTTTCTTGAATTTCCTGAGCTGATAAGCTACTGCTGAATTCAGTGCAATCATGGCAGCACTGCAGTTTGCTGAAGAACCCACAGCCCTGAATTCGAATTTGTTACCGGTAAATGCAAATGGTGAAGTACGGTTCCTGTCGGTGTTATCGAGAAGTATCTCCGGAATTTTACCGATACCAAGCTTCAGCTCTGTTTTCTGTTCCGGGCTCATCTTGTTGTCGGAGACCTTTTTCGTAATGTCATTCAGCATGTTGCTCAGGTATGACCCCAGGAATACGGATATGATTGCCGGAGGAGCTTCATGTCCTCCAAGCCTCCATGAATTGGTTTCATTCATCACCGATGCCCTGATCAGTTCATTGTTTTCATACACAGCCTTCAGCACGGAAACAAGGAAGGTAATGAACTGCAGGTTGGTACGCGGGTTCTTGCCTGGCGACAGAAGGTTGACTCCCGTGTTGGTGGAAAGCGACCAGTTGTTATGTTTTCCCGAACCATTGACCCCGGCATAGGGTTTTTCGTGGAAAAGGACCCTGAATTTATGCTTCCTTGCCACCCTTTTCATAATATCCATCAGAAGCTGGTTATGATCAATGGCAAGGTTAACCTCCTCATATACCGGAGCGCATTCAAACTGGTTGGGAGCAACCTCGTTATGTCGGGTTTTCACGGGAATACCGAGTTTGTGGGCCTCGCATTCAAAGTCCTTTATAAAGCACATGACCCTCCTTGGTATAGATCCGAAATAATGGTCGGCAAGTTGCTGATCCTTTGATGCAGTATGCCCCATTAATGTCCTGTCGGCAAGCTCCAGATCGGGCCGTGCATGATAAAGGGCCTCATCAACAAGAAAATACTCCTGTTCAATTCCGAGGGTTGGGATTACCTTTGTGACATCCTTGTCGAAGAACTGGCATATATCAACTGCTGCCTTGTCGATTTCCGACAGGGATTTAAGCAATGGAGCCTTGTAATCGAGAGCCTCGCCGGTGTATGATACGAAGATCGTAGGTATACAAAGAGTATTTCCGACTATGAACATGGGGGAAGAAACGTCCCAGGCCGTATAACCCCTTGCCTCGAAAGTGTTTCGTATCCCTCCGCTTGGAAAGCTTGAAGCATCGGGTTCCGACTGTACAAGGACCTTGCCCGAAAAATTCTCAACGAGATGGCCGTTCTCCCCGAAGTCAATGAAAGCGTCATGTTTTTCGGCCGTACCGTCGGTAAGAGGATGAAACCAGTGGGTGTAATGTGTGACACCTCTTTCGAGCGCCCAGGCTTTCAGGCCTATTGCCACCTGGTCAGCTTCTTTCAGTGAAAGCGATTTCCCTTCGTTGATAGCACGCTTGATCACCATATACGCTTCCGTCGACAGGTAGTGTTCCATCTTGTGCAGATTGAAAACATCTATCCCAAAGTACTTTGAAATGTTTTTTGCCGGAGGTGTGATTTCGAGAGGCACTCTCCCAAAAGCTTCCTTTAATGCGCTAAATCTGAGTTCTGCCATTTTCGTATAGATTATTCGATGCAAAAATATGTTTTTATAGTTCCACCCCCCTGATTTATCAATATTTTTTATAAAATACTGCTCATTTATCACCACACCCCCTCAAACATAGGGGGTAAATCGGACTTTTACCTGTTTTTTATAGTTAGCTTCAAAACAGGCCTTCCAGCCGGCAATCAGATCCCATATAATTACTATGGTATGCAAATGGCAGCTGAACCTTTTTTAACTGGAAATTTGTTATATTTGTCGCCTGATTTTAAAAAAGACACTTTTTATCTAATTCTCTAAAGAAGATATCATTCATGTCAGCACTTCAATTTTTAAGGGAAAAGGCAGGAGTTCTTGTTGCCGTTGTTATTGGCCTCGCGTTATTCATCTTTGTAATAGGTGATTTTTTCGGCGGAGGTGCAGGTCAGAGCGCGAAAGCAAGGAAATATTATGAGATAGGAACGGTTGGAGGCGAATCACTTTCCTACCAGGAATTTGAAACTGAAGTGTCAAATCTTGTCGAGATCTACAAGCTTTCGGGCAACACCAGTCTAGATGAAGCCACATCTGAATCGATAAGGGAACAGACATGGCAGAATATGATAAGGGAAAGGATTCTGGACAACCAGTACAGGAAGCTTGGAATCGGAGTAAGCTCCGAAGAAGTTGATGAACTTGTTCTGGGTAACAATCCTCATCCTATTGTACTTCAGCTTTTCACCGACCAGCAAACAGGTGCTTTCAACAAGTCGGTTCTTGTCAATTTCCTTAAGAATACGGAATTTGATGAAACAACAAACAGATACTGGCTTTTCTTTGAAAACGAGATAGTAAACGACAGGCTCGGAACAAAGTACAACACACTGGTTTCAAAAGGTCTTTACGTGACATCGAAGCAGGCGGAGTTTGACAGGGAACTGTCAGCATCGACCGTTGATTTCAGTTACATTGTGAAGAACTACTCATCAATCGCCGATTCACTGGTTAAAATAACAGGCTCTGACATTGAATCATATTACAGCAAGAACAAGGAAAGCTTCAAGACAACAGCTCTCAGGGATATAGAATACATTACTTTCGATATTGTCCCTTCGGAGGAAGATATAAAGCAGACTGAAGACTGGATCAACAATGCTGCCGGCGAATTCATGGCTGCCGAGGATCCTGTTCAGTATATAAACCTGACCGCCGATACAAGGCATGTGGGGTTTTATGTTCCCATCGCTGAAGTTCCTGCTCAGCTTACCGATTTTGCAAAAAAAGAAGATAAAACTGCAGTTTTTGGCCCCTATAACGAAGACGGATCGCTGAAGATAGCCCGGCTTCTGGATGTAGCCGACAGGCCTGATTCCGTTCATGTCCGTCACATTCTCATCTCAGCTGGTCAGTACCGCAGTCTTACCGAAGCCAGGGAAACAGCTGACAGTCTTTTGAAACTGATAAAATCAGGTACACCATTCGCGACACTCGCTCTCACCAGTTCTGACGATCAGGGTTCCGCCCAACTTGGAGGCGACCTTGGATGGTTCCCTGAAGGAATGATGGTAGTTCCTTTCAACGACGCGTGCTTCACAGGTAGAAAAGGCGATATTGTTACTGCTGAAACCACCTTTGGCGTTCATATCATAGAAATCCTGGCACAGTCAAGGACCTCGCGCAAGTATCATATAGGAATAGTTGACAGAAAGATCATTCCCGGATCAATGACTAACCAGAGGATTTACAGTGAGGCCAGCCAGTTTGCAGGTGCTAGTAGCACATACGAAAAATTCAACCAGACTATTACTGAAAAAGGACTGACCAAAAGGGTAGCCAATGATATCAGCCCCCAGCAGAAGACACTTCCGGGTCTGGAAAGTCCCAGAAGCCTTGTGATATCACTGTTTCAGACTGATAAAGGCAAAATAGTTCTTGACAACAATGAACAGGCTGTTTTTGAAATCGGCGACAAATATGTGGTAGCATATTGTACCAGGGTAACCGAAGATGGAATTGCTCCCATGAAGGATGTTGAAACCGATATCAGGTTCCAGGTGACAAAGGAGAAGAAGGCTGAGATAATTTCGTCAGAGTTTGAAAAGAACAGCGGCGACGGCAAGAGTCTTGAAGATATAGCTGCATCGATGGGCCTTTCGGTTCAGGATGCAACACAGGTCACATTCAGGTCGTATTCTGTTCAGGGTGCCGGAGTGGAACCGGCCCTGATAGCAGCTGCATCATCATCGCGGCAGGGAGAAGTATCCGGACCCGTGAAGGGCGAGAACGGGGTATATATGCTTAGCGTTAACAATCTTATGCAAACCAGTGAAGATGATCTCGACCTTCTCAGGGAAAGGCTGAATGCAACCTATCAGATGAGAGGCAGTTACGAAGCCTACGAAGCACTCAGGAAAGCTGCAAACATTGTTGACAAGAGATACAAGTTCTATTAGCAGCACAACTTACATTGTCTTGCGGTCTGGCTCCCTGCGGTCGCTGTCTTGCGGTCTTGCGGTCTCTTCTAATGCAGCACATCGCCTATAATACATAATACATAATACATTATAAGTCGTGCAGGTCTTGCAGGTCGTGTAAGTTGTTTACGTAGTGCTGGTTATGTGGCTCGTGCTGGATGTGTGATTAGTGCCCTAACTGATAATTGCTAATTGCTAATTGCCAATTGCTAATTGTTTATACATCGCCTATAATACATAATACATAATACATTGTCTTGCGGTCCCCTCGTCCCTTCGGCTCTTAGTCCCCTCTTTACCCATTCCCCCCTTCCTCTTCATAACGCCGCGTGCCGCTGGCCGCGCACCGTTCTTTCCCTGAGCCCCGTGCCCTGTGCTCTGCGCCCTGTGCTCTGAGCCCTGTGCAACAAAAAAGCCCCTCAGCTATCTGAAGGGCTTCTGTTAAAAGTCGGCGACTACCTACTCTCCCACTATTGCAGTACCATCGGCGCTGACGGGCTTAACTTCTCTGTTCGGAATGGGA
>ERZ1026800.350-NODE-350-length-41076-cov-4.266527_pt1 | contig 41076 bp, 36 predicted proteins | sample MGYA00520873_ERZ1026800 | MGnify/ENA primary metagenome ERZ1026800 (study PRJEB33270, sample SAMEA104284475) | anaerobic digester metagenome | biome: Anaerobic digester microbiome; feature: mesophilic sludge digester; material: Anaerobic digester biomass | place...
CGCCACGGTCCTCGCGCGGGCGGGCCTCGTTAACGGTGAGAGGGCGTCCGCCCATCTCTTTTCCGTTCATCTCCTCGATGGCTTCGTCTGCCTTCTCATCGGGAATCGTCACAAACCCGAATCCCCTGCCCTCGACCACGGTTGCATCCTCGACGGGTCCGTACGGCTCGAAATAGGCACGGAGATCTTCCTCTGACGCCGCGTACGAGAGGTTGCCCACGTACAGCCGCTTGCTCATTCTCAATCACCTTTCCCCGGAGCCTGTGCCCCGGGACAACGCAGGAACGCCGCAACAGCGATCCTCCCAGTAACCTCCCAATTCTCACACACTCCAAACCGTTCCGTGCTTTTCGGAGACTGATTCAAGATTTCGGCGGCTCGAGAGACAGGCAAACGGGCCACCAACCGGTGAGTTGGAATGCATACACTCTACCCGCACAAGCCGTGCAGGTCAACACCACAGCCGCAAGTTTTTTGTCAGATTGGGCAAAGAACCCTTCGGGAGAACGCAGATGATGCCAGGAATCATTGACGAGCGATGGCACAAGTATTACACTTGTCAAACGTTCGGCGACCGCCGGAACAATCCGAGCAACGCCGATTGGAGGAGTATATGCCCAGACGCCAGTTTTTGCTGACGGAAGACCAGATTCCAACGCGCTGGTACAATATTGTCGCGGATATGAAAGAGCCGCCGCCCCCGCCGCTCCATCCAGGAACGCGGGAGCCGCTGGGACCCGAGGCGCTCGCCCCCATCTTTCCGATGGCTCTGATTGAGCAGGAGATGTCCACCGAGCGCTGGATCGGTATCCCCGATGAGGTGCGTGACGTGTACAAGATTTGGCGCGCCACCCCACTGTATCGCGCGACGCGGCTGGAGAAGGATCTCGACACGCCGGCGCACATCTACTACAAGTACGAAGGCACCAACCCTTCCGGCAGCCACAAGCCGAATACGGCGGTCGCGCAGGCCTACTACAACAAGGCGGCGGGCACGCGGCGGCTGACCACGGAGACCGGGGCCGGTCAGTGGGGATGTGCCATGAGTTACGCCTGCAACTATTTCGGGCTCGAATTGCTGGTGTTCATGGTCAAGGTCAGTTACAACCAGAAGCCGGGCCGGAAGATCATGATGAATTCCTATAACGCCAAGGTTATTCCCTCTCCAAGCAATCTGACCGATGCGGGAAGAAAAGTCCTTGAGTCGAATCCCGATTCCCCCGGAAGCCTTGGGATAGCAATATCCGAAGCTATGGAGATTGCCGTCCAGGATCCATACACAAAGTATGCCCTTGGAAGTGTCCTGAACCATGTTATACTCCATCAGACCATTATCGGACAGGAGGCGCTGATCCAGATGTCAAAAACCGATGATTATCCTGATGTTGTCATTGGTTGCCTGGGAGGCGGATCTAACTTCTCCGGGATAGCATTCCCTTTCCTGAGGGAAAACCTTGTCAATGGCAAAAAGACACGTCTTCTTGCTGTTGAACCTTCTTCCTGTCCGAAACTCACAAAGGGAAAATTCATGTACGACTTCGGCGATTCATCAGGATTCACCCCGCTGCTCCCGATGTACACCCTCGGGCATAACTATATCCCTGCTAAGATACATGCAGGAGGACTTCGCTATCATGGAGCCGGAACTCTTATAAGCCAGCTCAAGAAGGACGGTCTTGTGGAGGCAAAGGCCAAGATGCAGAGGGAATGCTTTGAGGGCGCTATCCTGTTCGCAAAAACAGAAGGTATTCTGCCAGCTCCCGAATCATCATATGCCATTGCAGGAGCTCTCGACGAAACCCGCAAGGCCGACATTGAAGGAACACCGAAGACAATCCTCTTCAACCTCAGCGGTCACGGCCATTTTGATATTTCAGCCTATGAGAAATACTACGAAAACAATCTTCCCGATCATGAAATGACCGATGAAGAAATAGCCACGGCAATATCAGGGCTGGATTTTCCTGACTGATTTATCCTGGCAGGAAAGCGGATATAATAAAACGGCGTGATCCGGAAGCAGAAGCATATCAATCCGCGATCACGCCGTTTTTTATTGACGATCCTCTAAAAATCAGAATAATCCGTAGGGTGAAGAAGGTAAGGAATCGCTTTGATGACCGTGTTGGCATATTCCTTTTTATCTCTCAGACTGACCCAGTCGGGGTGTTTCGAGAAGGCAGCCCAGTGATCTTTCTGCGACTGAAGGTTTTCATAAGTGGTCATATACATCAGTCGTGGTCTTTGACTGCCGATAATAACCTGGCCGTAGAAAACGGCATTCGATCCGATCTTCTCGAATATCGCCATCTCGCCTCCCTCGTTGAACATATGGATTTTCCTTGTAGCCAGATCTTCTGTCCAGCTTCCATATGACCTGAGTTCATAAATCCTTTCCGACCTGGGAGTTGAAAACGACGGAGCCCTGAACTGCGGCATAAAGGCAAATGCCTTCATCAGGATGCTCTCGTACCTGGCAAATGGCGGATCGTTGTAGGGTGCGGCAAGAAACTCCTTTCCGGCTTCATTGTACACGGCGTCATTTTCAAGAAAGGTCAGCACCCGGTCGAATTCATCCATGGTTTTATAAGGAACGAATACATACACCATCTTACCGTAAGCAGTATCGGTTTCTACCGGCTTGAAAACCCCCACGGCGGGAATTCCTGCCCTGTGCATTGCAGGAATGTAGGCATCCTTCAGGTACCTGTCGAAAACTGCATTCTTTGCCGGATCCTTCAGCCTGTAGATCTTCAGTTCGTAGAACATCTGTTTTTCCGGCGGGGCGGCAAATGATGTTTCAGAAAAAGAAACAAACAACAGTAAAGCCATAATGGCCAATCCTATACCGGACAAATTACTTTTTCTCATCTGTGTAGGTTTTAGCTCCCCTTCCGGGGTTCGCTGGGTTAATACAACTTCGAAAACTTTTTAAATATTTTATCCGCCTCCCTGGCTGTCATTTCGGACCCGGATTTTACATAAAACCTGTGACGGAGCGTCAGTGATTCTCCCCTGGCAAGTTTCCATTCCACCTTCTCCTGTTTGGGATCATAGGAATTCTGTCCAAGGTTATTGACCGAAAAGAGGCCATATCCCCTGGCATGGGCATAAGCCGGATAGCCGGGATTGTCGGGGTGGTCGAATATTCCAAAGGTCACAACGGTATTATTACTGTTTCCGGAAAGCAATACCCAGTTGTTTCTGGTCCCCCACACATCATCACCCTTAAGTCCCTGGCTCGAAGTATACATCCCGGTGACGCCCGTGTTGTCGGTGGCCTTTACAGTTGTCGGGTTTCCCTTGTCGTCGGTGAACACCAGCGCCTCGTTGCTCGGCATTTCAAAGGCCCGGTCGACTCTTATGGCAAACAGCCCCTCCTTGTTGTCAACTATTGTCACTGGCCCGTTCACGGCTGTCAGGGTTGATACATGGTCCATGGTCCTCGAATTCGCGCCACCCGAGAAGATGTAGCGGACGTTCTCAAGGAGGACTGTATTGCCCCTGTTATCCTTCCATTCGCAAACTACTTCCAGTACCCCTTTTTTCCCGTTGGCTGTCTTTACGAATTCCCTGACAACGATATGACCGTACGAATCCTTTTTGTCAGCAGGAATTGCCGATGAATTGTTCCAGAAATCGAGCCCGTTGATACTCCCGTGGTTGAACCACAATCCAATTTGGTGAGGGTGGTCAATCCGCTCACCCTTTCTTGGTTCAAGCGGGTATCCTCTTGTCAGCACTGAACCGTTCGGTGCGATAACAGGATAGAGGAAAGGTTTTTCAAGGTCGGCCGGATAGCGGTACGAGGAAAAAAGAGATCCGTTAATAAAGATATCCACTTTATTCTGGTCATTCACCATTTCAAAGCGTACTCCCTTTTCTGCCGGAGCCTGGGCAACAACTCCGGCAGTTGTGGCAATGATCAGTGCCGTAACCAGAAAGAATGTTACCGGCAGACACCTGATATTTGATTTCTTAATTGTTTCTTTCATTAGCATTCAATTAATACTGAAACACTTTACCTCCAGCCATAACCTCCTGGGTCTTTTCATCGAAAGTAGCCTTCTCCCCTGTTCTCAGGCAGGCTGTACACATTATGTTTGCTATGGAATGGTTGTATCCGGCAACTACATCGGCGTTGGGTTTTTCGCGACTGCGTACGCATTCCATCCAGTTTCTGACGTGGGCGATAGTCATGGGATCGCTGCCCGTATTGGCCGCGGTTTCAATCGTCAGTGAAGGAAGTTCAAAGGGTTCAAGAAGGTTCTCTTTCAGGTTCATTGCATTAGCTTCCCTTGCCCTGAGTCCGCCATCGGGAGTTATCTTGTTTGTATCGAGGTTCATCATACCACCGTTTGAATAATAAAGTTCCTTGGTGCCTCCAGCGCTGTTTGTGAATCTCGAGGAATAAACAACCTGGAATCCCGAGTCGGGGTCAGCGGGATCTCCATAGTCGAAGACTGCGGTCATGGTATCGAAGTTTGTGCGGCCGTCCTTCCACAGGTAGATGCCCCCGTTTGCTGCAACGCTTCTCGGGTGTGCCAGTTTTGTAAACCAGTGAACCGTATCGATCTGGTGAGCCATCCACTGGCCGGGAATACCCGACGAATAAGGCCAGAAGAGCCTGAATTCGAGATACTTTCTTGGATCGAAGGCGGCCGGGGGACGGTTCATCTGATAACGTTTCCAGTCGGTGTCGGCTTCTTTAAGAAGAGGAACAACATTTGGTCTTCTCCATCTTCCGGGCTGATTCACGTTCCAGGTCATTTCCACCATCACTATCTTTCCGAATTTGCCGGAGTTGATATACTCGTTTGCTGCAATGTAGTTGGCAGCGCTTCTTCTCTGCGAGCCTATCTGTACGATTTTGCCCGTCTTCTGCACTGCCTTGAGTGCAACTCTGGCGTCGGCCATGGTTTCGGCAAACGGCTTTTCGACATAGGCATCCCTGCCTGCCTCAACAGCCTCGGCACAATGAAGCGCGTGCTGGAAGTCAGCGGTGCTGATAATGACCGCGTCAGTGTCGTTTCCGGAGTATAATTCCTCATTGTTTCTTGCAATGCGGAGCTTTATTCCCATTGCCTTGTAGAATGCATCGGCTTCCTCTCTTCGCTTGTTCCACAGATCGGAAATAGCCGTGAATTCAAAATTCAGTTCCTTCGCGAGCGAAAGGAATGCGGGAGAAAGAGAACCCTTGAACCTGTCGGAATATCCGACAATTCCAACCCTGATCCTGTCATTTGCTCCCATTACCCGGGAATAACTTCTTGCTCCCAGTGTCAGACCTGCTGCCCCTAGAGCTGTCTTTTGAATGAATTCTCTGCGTGTTGTCATAATATGTAAATGTAAGGTTTGATGATACGAAGTTAATATCAGGTAAATGTAAAACAATTAGAACACAGTTTGGCTAATATAAGCTTCCTTTTTTTACATTCACGACTTTAAACCGGAAAAACTGCCGGTCTTTGTTCTGATTCTTTCGGATAATATGTCAAAACACAGGCATATCCAGTGATTTATTAATATATCTTTGAAAGAAGCAATTTGAAAACTACAAGTTAAATGGAAAAAGACCTCAAATCGAAACGCCTCTATTCCCTTGATGCCCTTCGGGGTTTTGACATGTTCTGGATAATGGGCGGTGAAACAATCTTTACCGGTCTTGCAACCCTGACCGGATGGCCCGTTCTTAAATGGTGGGCGACACAGCTTAAACATGTTGAGTGGCATGGTTTCCAATTTTATGACATGATCTTTCCCCTCTTCCTTTTCATTGCCGGTATCTCTTTTCCTTTTTCGCTGGCAAAGCGAATGGCCGCCAATGAACCGCGTGCTGCCATTTACAGGCATGTGATCTTCCGCGGACTTATACTGGTTTTTCTGGGCATCCTTTACAACAACGGTGTGCGGTTCAACTTTGGCGAACTACGTTACGGAAGCGTTCTCGGCAGGATTGGTCTCGCGTGGATGTTTGCCGCACTTATATTCATGAATACAAAGTTAAGCTGGAGAATAGTCTGGTTCTGGACTATCCTCATAGGATACTGGTTACTGCTTCTTCTGTTCCCGGCTCACGACCTGGGATCGACCGATCCTTTCTCCCAGACCGGCAATTTTGCCAGCTATGTCGACAGGATGCTGATGCCCGGCAGACTCTATCTGGGCAACCATGATCCCGAAGGGCTGTTCAGCACCATCCCGGCAATAGGAACCGCGCTGCTGGGGATGTTCACCGGGGAATTCATGAAATCGGATTACCTGAGCAACAGGAAGATAAAAAAGGTTCTTTATCTCATTGGGGCAGCCGCAGCGCTTATGATTCTTGGCAGGATCTGGCACCTTGCCTTCCCGATAAACAAAAACATCTGGAGCAGCTCATTCGTTCTCTACGTGGGCGGACTAAGCATGCTGCTCTTTGCCGTGTTCTACCTGATAATTGATGTCTGGAACTTCAGGAAATGGGCTTTCTTCTTCGTGGTCATCGGGATGAATCCGATCACGATATACCTTGCCAGAAGAATGATAAACTTCAAATGGGCAACAGAATTCTTTTTCGGCGGTTTTGTCGAAGTGCTCCCGGAAATATGGACACCGGTAATCAACGGAATAGGAATCACAACAGTCGGCTGGGTCTTTCTGTACTTCCTGTACAAAAAGAAAATCTTCCTTAAAGTATAATCTCCTTATCACAATCCACTATTCAAAATTCATAATTCAAAATTCAAAATTCAAAAAATCCCGTCCTCAAATCCTCAACATGAAGAAGACTTTTATTTTTTTAATTCTTTTGGTATCGCAGGCATTACCGGCCCAGCAGCCGGCCTGGCCTGAGCTGATCGGGGAAAACAAGCCCTGGACACGCTGGTGGTGGCCGGGCAGCATTGTAACAAAGCCCGGTCTGACAGCCGCGATGGAAAAATACCGCGATGCCGGTCTGGGAGGCCTGGAGATAGCTGTTATCTATGGAGTGAAGGGACAGGAAGACAAGTTCATCAATTATCTCTCGCCCCGATGGATGGACATGTTCACCCATGTACTGGCAGAGGGAGAACGCCTTGGACTCGGCATTGATCTGGCAAACGCGTCCGGATGGCCTTTCGGAGGTCCCTGGGTAAAGCCTGCCGATGCCTGCAAGAATATCAATTACAGGATCTGGACCCTGTCAGGAGGCGATTCGCTTAAGGAAAAGATTGAATTCATCCAGCAGCCGCTTGTAAGGCCTGTTGGCGAAAGACCGGATATAACCAGGCTAAAGGATCCCATTGCAGAAAACGATAATCTCCAACTTTATGCCCTTGATCAGATCAGGTTTGAAAAACCGCTTCCACTGATAGCGCTGATGGCATACTCCGACAGCGGTCGGATAGCAGATCTTACCGGCAATGTAACACCTGAAGGAAAGCTGGTCTGGACAGCGCCCCCGGGAAAGTGGACGCTTTACGGAGTCTTCCAGGGCTGGCACGGAAAAATGGTTGAGCGTGCCGGTCCGGGTGGAGAAGGAGATGTCATAGATCATTTTTCGGGGCCGGCCATAGACAATTACCTGAAGCATTTCGATTCCATTTTCAAGGATTATGACATCAGGTCGCTAAGAGGATATTTCAACGATTCTTATGAAGTCGACGACGCGTCAGGTCAGGCCGACTGGACTAATGATCTCTTCAGCGAATTCATTCTGAGGAGAGGATACGACCTCAGGGATCACCTTCCGGCGCTTTTTCAGAAAGATGAGACTGAGAAGAACGAAAGAGTTCTTTCCGATTACCGTCAGACAATCTCGGACCTCATACTGGAGAAGTTCACCACCCGCTGGACGGAATGGGCTCACCGGCAGGGAAAAACGACCCGGAACCAGGCTCATGGATCGCCCGGAAACATTCTTGACCTTTATGCCGCGACCGACATACCCGAGACGGAGGGCAACGAACTGACCCGGCTGAAATTTGCCTCATCGGCAGCCAATGTTACAGGGAAAAAGTATGCATCCTGTGAGGCAGCCACCTGGCTGGATGAACATTTCCTGTCGTCACTCGGCGATATAAGGAAGGCTGTTGACCTGTTTTTCCTTGCCGGGATAAACCATGTTTTCTATCACGGTACCTGTTTTTCACCTCAGGACGAGCCCTGGCCGGGATTTCTGTTTTACGCGGCAGTGGAGCTTACACCCGCGAATCCCCTGTGGAGAGATTTCAGCGGCCTCAACAAATATATTTCAAGAGTGCAGTCCTTCCTTCAGCAGGGAATGGCCGACAACGACGTACTGCTGTATTTCCCGGTTTTCGACAGGTATGCCGATTATGGAAGAGGCCTGCTGGAGCATTTTGACGCTATCAGTCCGGCCTTCAACGGTACGCCCTTCAGGACGGCAGCCGATGAAATGATAAAGAAAGGTTACGGATTTGACTATATCTCAGATCTTCAGCTTGTCAACACCATGTCACTTGACGGACTTCTGCATACGGCGGGAAACGTATATGGCACTCTTGTGGTTCCGGGCTGCAAATACATACCTGTTGAAACCTTTTCACATATCCTGCGCCTCGCGAATGAAGGAGTGAAAGTAATATTCCTGGGCGATCTGCCTGAGAACATATCCGGATGGGCTGACGCGGAAGAGAAGACGGTCTTTTTTGAAAGTCTCAGATCGGGGATACACTTTTCCCCTTCAAACAATCCGAGGGTGATGAAATGTAGCTACGGCAAGGGATCACTTCTTTCAGGAAGTAATCTGGAGCAGCTGCTCACATTTGCCGGTATTCCGCGTGAAAACATGAGTGATCACGGACTTGCCTTTGTAAGGCGGCAGAACCTCAATGGAACCGTTTATTTTATAACCAATCGCGGCGACAAGTCATTTGACGGATGGGTTTCGCTTCAGTCCGCGGGCAGGTCGGCGGCCATATTCAATCCGGCAGACGCCAGGATGGGACTCGCAAAAAGCAGGCTGTCGCGAGGCGGAAGCATGGAAGTTTATTTAAGACTTGATCCGGATGAATCGCTGCTGCTGCAAATATATGAGAATGAGCAGAAAGGCAAGCCATACCAGTTTTACGATCCCGTAAACTCACCATCCCCTGTGGCAGGCACGTGGAAGGTTGAATTCATTGAAGGCGGGCCCGTACTTCCGCGTCCTGTTGAAAGTGCCGGTCCGGCAACCTGGACAAGTTTTGAAGGCGAAGAATATCAGAATTTCTCAGGAACAACGCGATATAGTGTTGACTTCAAAAAGCCGGTCGGGAAAGGAGATGCCTGGCTGCTTGATCTGGGAGAAGTATTGCACAGTGCAAATGTCACGCTCAACGGTAAAAAGCTTGCAGTTCTTCCGGGTCCCGGGTTTAGCTATATCCTCGGCAAAAAGCAGTTGAAAGCTAATAATTCCCTTGTGATAGAAGTCTCTAACCTGATGGCGAACAGGATAGCATGGATGGACAGGAATGGCATACCGTGGAAGAAATTCTACAATATTAACATGGCAGCCCGTCTTAAAGAAAACAACAGGAACGGGGTATTCGATGCTTCGGCCTGGAAAGTTGTTGAATCAGGCCTTCCGGGTCCGGTAACGCTCACTCCTCTTAAGAAAACCAGGTGATATTCAGCGTATAATCAAATTATACTATACTGACATGAGTATCCCTAGTCGTCCAGGGCCTGGTAAACCATTGCCTTGAACTTGTTCTGTATCTCACCGTGGCTAAGAGGTACCTGTTGCATAAATAGCAGACAGACAAGCCTTTCTTCGGGATCGGCCCAGTAAGTGGTTCCGAAATAGCCTCCCCATGCAAAGGAACCTTCGGAAATACCCAGTACAGCCTGACCCGCTTCGGTGGTTATCTCGAAGCCCAGTCCGAATTTATCCTTCCCGACATTCAGGTCACCGATCTGGTTCGATGTGATAAGTTCGACCGTGCGGCTTGCAAGAAGCCTTTTCCCCTTGTACACACCCTTGTTGAGAAGCATCTGGAGGAAAATGGCATAATCCTTTGTGGTGGAGCTGAGTCCGGCTCCTCCTGAGAAATAAACACCATTTGTCAGAGGATAGTTGACAATCTCCTGATCCGGCATTGGAACTACCGTGCGGTTCTGGTCTTCCGTGTTTACCTTTACAAGTCTCTGATGTTTATCTTCAGGCAGGTAGAACCAGGTGTCTTCCATTCCCAGGGGATCGAAGAGCCTTGTTTTCAGGAACTGATCAAGCTTCTGACCTGAAAGGATCTCAACAAGGTATCCTATCACATCCACGTTCAGTCCGTAAGTGAATCTTTCGCCGGGCTGGTGGACCAGGGGCTGTTTCCCAAGCAGCCTGATATCGTCTCCTATCGTTATCTTGTCGTTGCCGAAGCCTCCCATGATACCGGCCTTTGAATAAACGGCATTCATCATCGGCGAACCGATTAGCGCGTAGTCAATGCCCGATGTATGGGTAAAAAGATCCCGTATCGTTATTTCCCGACTGGCAGGAACCGTTGTAAAGCTGGTGTCAGCCGGATTATATTTATCAATAACCTGAGGATTGGCGAACTCGGGAATGTATTTTGAGACGGGGTCGTCGAGGAGAAATTTTCCTTCCTCGAAAAGCATCATAAGCCCAATGCTTGCAATTGCCTTTGTCTGCGATGCTATCCTGAAGATTGCATCGGTCTGCATCGGCGTTCCGTTCTCAAGGTCGCTTTCGCCGAATGCCCTGTTATAAATAATTTTGCCGTCGCGTGCAATGAATCCGACGGCTCCGGCAATCCATTTGTCTTCAATACTTTGAATGATCATCGAGTCGATCCTGTTCAGCCTTTCGGCCGATACCTGAACCGAAGCGGGCGTTCCCGGCTTCAGTTCCTGATTGTTTTTATTCTCTGTACACGACCATGCCAGGAACATGATCAGGATCGTCTGGAGGAGGAAAATTTTTTTCATCATATTATAGAATTTAGTGTTTTCCGTACAGAACAGCTAAAGTAATAAAAAATGGATTACAGGAAAAGTCATCTTTCCGATTCTTTTTGGGTATCTTTACTCTTTTGAAACATATAAAACTACTTTAAATATTATGAAGAGATCAGGTCTTATTACCGCGATTCTGATGTTGTGCCTGTTCACGGCATGTTCAGAAAAAGAACCATGGATCAATCTGATAAAGAAAGATTTATCAGCATGGGAGCAGCTAAACGGTACGGCGCCCTACAAGCTTGAGGATGGAGTTGTAATCGGCACCACTGTCACTGCTTCACCCAATTCATTTCTATGTACGAAAGAAAAATACGGTGATTTTATCCTAGAATTTGAAACCTGGTTCGATCCTCAGATGAACTCGGGTGTCCAGTTCAGGAGCGAAAGCAGGCCTGATTACCAGAACGGCAGGGTTCACGGATATCAGGTTGAGTTGGATCCGTCGCCCCGTGCATGGTCGGGAGGAATTTATGATGAAGCCCGGAGAGGCTGGCTTTACACTCTTGACAAAAATCCCATGGGCCAGAAAGCCCTGAAGGTGGGCGAATGGAACCACTACAGGGTTGAAGCAATCGGCAATTCGATAAGGACCTGGGTAAACGGCGTACCCTGTGCCGATCTTCTGGATGACATGACTCCGTCGGGACTCATAGCATTGCAGGTACACTCTATCGGAAATGATTCCACAAGGGCCGGACTGGAGGTTAAATGGAGAAATATCAGGATAATGACCGAGGAACTTGAAAAATACAAGAAGCCTGAGACAAAGGAAATACCCCAGGTAAACTATCTCAGCAATGTACTTTCCGAACGTGAGGCAGAAGAAGGCTGGAAGCTTCTTTTCGACGGCAAGACAACAGACGGCTGGATAAATGCCAAAAGCGGGAAGTTCCCGGAAAACGGATGGGAGATAGTTGACGGAACTCTGACTTTCAATCCCGAAGCTAAACAGCCGGGAGGTGGTGGTGACATTGTGACCACGGAGAAGTTCAGGAACTTTGAATTATCGGTCGACTTCAAATATGTTGAAGGCGGGAACAGCGGCATTAAGTACTTCATCGACATCGAAAGGGATAAAGGAGCTATGGCTTCAATAGGCTGTGAGTACCAGATTCTCGATGACCGCAATCACCCCGATGCAAAAATGGGCATTGCAGGCAACAGGACCCTTGCCGGGCTGTATGACCTGATAGCCCCGAAGAACAAGAGGGACAATGGTTTCGGCCAGTGGAGCAGGGCAGTCATTATTGTAAACGGCAATAAGGTACAGCACTGGCTCAACGGATTCATGACCGTTGAATATGAAAGAGGCTCCGATTCATGGAGGGAACTTGTGGCAGCAAGCAAATTCAGCAGGTTTAAAGGATTCGGTGAAGCCGAAGAAGGAAGGATACTTTTACAGGATCACGGCGACAGGGTGTGGTTCAAAAACATTAAGATCAGGGAACTCTGATTCTGTAGTTTGTATCTGTAGGCCGGGAAAGCCTGTATCATAACATTGGACAAGAGCTCGAATCTTTTCGTAACTTTGAGCCTGAAAAGAAACATAAAATTCAAAGTTATGAAGAAAGTTGCATCATTTCTGATCATTGCCACCCTGGTTATTGCATATTCATGTAAGGATGATGAATCGGAAAGGTTTAAATTCCTGACCGAGGCTACCTGGACTCCTGTCAGCCTGAAGGCCAATGGAGTTGATGCCACAGGGCCGGGCGGAATTCTTGAAGGTTTTTCCGGGGAGATGAGATTCAATGTAGACGGGAGCGGCACCTTTGGGACATATTCGGGAGAATGGACCTTTGCTGCTTCTGAAGAAAAGCTTGTAATCACAACCACGGCGCTTCCAATATCGATAACCCTTACCATCGTTGAACTCACTTCAACATCACTGAGCCTGCAGGGAAGCTTTCCCGACCCCAATAACCTTACCGGACCGCCTATCACTATTGAAATGACATTCAGTGCAAAATGATCCGTAGCATTATCGCGGTCTTACTTATCATTTTCCTCACGGGTCCGGTCAAAGCTCGGAAAGAGCCAAGCGTAAGCGGAACCATATCGGATATTCGCACTGGAGAAGCCCTTGCCGGAGTACATGTCGTTTATGGCAGGCAGCCTGTTACCATTAGTGACGAAAAAAATAAAGCAGTGACAGGGCAATCATCACAAAACTGTAATTTTCGAACAGCCTTTGAAATCACTTACAATCGATTAGATATCAGTATGATATTTTTGGACTTATTTGCATGATTCAAATATTTTCATACATTTGCCCGTCATTTGTTCTTTTAACAGACCAGACAAAACTTAAAGCAAAAAACGGGAACATGAACATTTCCTGCTGCAAAGAGAGCAGGCAGTTCCCAAGTTTTAACTTAAAAATTACCCTATGAGAAGATTATTTACTTTTCTAACAGCAGCCTTAGTCACCGGTACATTGTTTGCCGGCGGACTGGTCACCAATACAAATCAGAGTGCAATCTGGGCAAGGATGCCCTCGAGGAATGCATCAATAAAAACGGATGCAGTTTACTACAATCCTGCAGGATTGATGATGATGAATAACGGATTCCATCTTTCACTGAGCAATCAGACGGTTTTCCAGAAGAGGACGATTGAGAGCAGCTATCCCTATCTGAATTCAGGCATCTACTATGGTTCTGTGACAGCTCCCCTGTTCCCCTCCGTTTATGCAGCCTACAAGCTTGACAGAATAGCCTTCTCCGCAGGATTCATGCCTGTCGGCGGTGGCGGCGGAGCAAGCTATGCGGATGGTCTTCCTTCCCTGGAGATGAGCCAGTCGGATCTGGTTCCTTCACTTGCTGCAACACCTTACGGGGTTACCGGATACAGGATGGATATTGATTTCAAGGGGACATCCACCTTCCTTGGATTCCAGGGAGCAGTATCATACAAGGTTAATGACTGGCTATCGATAGCCGCCGGAGCAAGATATGTTACCGCCAGGAACAGCTACGAAGGTTATCTCAGGGATGTTGAGGTAAATACAGTTGGCGGATGGACAGCTGCCTCAGGAATAATAGGCGATATTTCAACCACTGCCCGGGAAGGAGGCAACTCGCTGGATGCACTGGTCGACAACGATCTCGGCGGATTTACTGCTGATCAACTGGTACAGGCAGGGGTACTCAACGTGACACAAAGGAACAATATTGTAAACGGTCTTACCAACCTCGGCATTCCGAATGCCGCTACCCTTACTATTCTCCAGAGTCAGGATGCTTTCTTCGGAGTCGCTAACATTTACGGCAACAAAGCATCTCTGCTTGAAGACCAGGAAGCTGAAGCCGAGCAGACAGGTTCGGGAATTACTCCCTTCTTCAGCATCAACATCGCGCCAAGCGATAACTTCAATATCGCCGTCAAGTATGAAATGGCAACCAAACTTGAACTTACCAACAAAACAACCAAAGATCTGACGACAGGTTACCTGGATGAAGATCCTGAAACTCCTATTACCAGGTTCCCCAACGGAGCAAAAATAAGAAACGACATGCCTGCAATGCTGGCAGTCGGAGCTGAACTCAGGTTCCCCCTGTTCAGTGTAAACGCCGGAGCCAACTACTATTTTGACAAATCGGCTGACTACGGACATTATATTGATCTGACACCCCAAAATTCGTCGGATTATCTTGTTCACATCGAAAACGATAAAATTATTGCCAATAACGGTCTGTCAATCTCAGCCGGCTACGAGATCAATGTAACTGAAACATTTGCCGCGAGCGTCGGCTACTCATTTGCAAACAAGGGTGTCAACAGTCTTTATCAGAGCGATCTCAGCTACGGTCTTTCAACACATACCGTCGGAGCCGGCGGAGCTTTTGCCTTCACCGACAAAATAGAACTCAATTTTGGTGTGTCATATACCAAGTACATTGACGACAGCGTCACAGTCAACCATTACCTCGGAGGCATTAACCTGATGCCCACGGAAACATACAAGAAAAGAACACTCGTGGTCGGTGTCGGACTCGATATGAGCTTCTGAAATAAGAAACAAGCGATATGAAAAAAGGCGCCTGAAAAGGGCGCTTTTTTTTTGCTCAGGGTGCATGCCTTTTTATTATCGCCCGATACGGCTGCCAGTTTTATTATATTGATGTAAAGCAATCCGGAAATCTTATGGCAGATGACACAAAATTAAAGCGCGAGTTATTAAAATCGAGTGTCAGTATTGGTAGTGATCAAAAAAAATTACCCGATCCCCTTTTGTAAAATTCAGTATGCAGCAATATACTTTTAATCTCCATTCTGTGCCATGCCGTGACTAAAATTATAGAAACAGGAAACGGTTAATCTCATATTACAAAATAGTTACGGTTTTTTATATCATGTTGATATTGTAATATATAGCCAGGGTATCCATGTAACAAAAGCTTAACCGTTCCTTAACCCCGGTGAATTATCCGGATCATACTTTTGCCACGGTCAGATACATAACCAAAACTTAATAACAAATAAAATGAAAAAGTACTTAAGCATTATTGTCCTGATCGGATTAGTATTTTCAGGATGTAAAAAAGAAAATGATCCTCCTGTAGTAACAGCACCACAGAACTCATCGGTTGAGATCACTGAGACTGTTAATCTGAGTTTTAGTTTCAATGCCCCCGCGGGATTCAAGTCAGCCACGGTGACATCCACTGGCGGCGAAGCACAAATAATTACTGATGGAAGTGCAGGAGCTGCATCGGGAACAATAGTTGTATCGTTCACTGCCGGAAAGGCAACAGGAGCAGGATCGGTGGTTCTGACTCTGACTGACAATGACAGCCAGACGGGAAGTGCCACGGCGGTTCTTACCATTGAAGGCGTTCCGGTCATTTCGGTCACTCAGAACATAACATCGAACACGACGTGGACGGCAGGAAATATTTATATTCTGGAAGGTCGTATTACCGTGGTTTCGGGTGCCACACTCACAATTGAGCCCGGAGTTATCGTCAAGGGCCGCGAAGGTTCCGAGGCCAACGCCACCGCCCTTATGATTGCAAGGGGAGGAAAAATCATGGCTGAAGGTACGGCAGATGCTCCCATTATCTTCACATCTGTTTCCGACAACATAATCCCCGGTGAGATTGCCAGTCCCAACCTTGCTCCCACCATGAATGGATTGTGGGGCGGAGTCATTATTCTTGGAAGGGCTCCCATCTCGGCTGAAGCAGATGCCATGCAGATTGAAGGCATTCCCGCGTCGGACCTGAACGGACTTTACGGAGGAAACGATCCTGCCGATAATTCAGGAGTCCTGAAGTATATTTCCATACGTCATGGCGGCGCCAATATCGGAGAAGGGAACGAGATAAACGGACTGACACTTGGAGGTGTTGGTTCCGGAACCGTTATTGAAAACATAGAAATTGTCGCCAACCAGGATGACGGGATTGAATGGTTCGGGGGAACGGTAAATGTAAAGAATGTCGTGGTCCTCAATACCGGTGATGATGCAATTGACACTGACCAGTCGTGGGGAGGGACTCTGGACAATTTCATAGTGATCAATCCGGGTGATGAATGTCTCGAACTTGACGGGCCCGAGGGTACGATGGTAGCAAAGCACACTCTAAAGAATGGATCATGTTACGCGGGCGATGCCCAGGGACTTGTTGATCTGGATCCAAACTCCAACGTTGATATGGACGGTATATATTTCTTCGGTCTCAAGGCCGGACAGGATTTTGATGAACTGCCAACATTGTATGAATGCACCTTTACAAATCTTCAGGCAACCCTGCCGGCAGGTACAAATCTTACCGACTTCTTCAAGGGCGGAAGCGACGCGTTCGTGACAGCCGTAGCAGCAGGAGCAAACACGAAGGGTGCAAATCCTGAAGTTTTCCTGGGCTGGACATGGACAGCTGTTTCCGGTGCACTCAATAACTTCTAGAACAATACTGAAGAAACCATAGCCAATCAATTATGCGCTTTATAAGATTCTTATCACCATTTATATTCCTGATGCTTCTGAGCGGAAATACTTCCGCTCAGAATGGCATCATCAGGGGTTCGGTATTTGATGAATCCACCGGAGAAGCTCTTGCAGGAGTTACGATCGTGGTTGAAGGCAGCACGAAAGGAATGCTGACTGACCTTGATGGCAAGTTCAACATTTCCATTAAGGCGGGTGTTTACAATCTCAGGTTTTCATTTGTATCCTACGAAACGTTTACTATGAACGATGTAAGGGTAAGTCCGGATAATGTAACCCTTCTCGATAACCTGTTACTGAAACCTACAACTTTCGGCCTGTCAGAAGTAACTGTCAGCGCCCAAATGAAAAGGAACACGGAAAATGCCGTTATGGCAATTAAAATGGAATCTCCCAACCTTATCGACGGGATTTCCTCTGCCAACTTCAGAAAGATGGGCGACTCGGATGCTGCAGCCTCAATGAAAAGGGTTACCGGGGTATCAGTCGAAAGCGGAAGGTATGTATTCGTCAGAGGTCTTGGTGACCGTTATACGAAAACAATCCTTAACGGAGTCGACATTCCCGGGCTTGATCCCGACCGTAACACCATGCAAATGGACATTTTCCCGACAAATCTTATAGATAATATCATTGTTCACAAATCCTTCAGCGCTGAACTGCCGGCCGATTTCACGGGAGGAATTATCGATATTTCTCTCAGGGATTTCCCTGATGAGAAAAAGGGAAACCTCTTCATAGGTACAAGCTACAATCCTGATTATCATTTCAGGAATGATTATCTGAGCTACAAGGGCAGCAGGACCGATTTCCTTGGATTTGACAACGGAGCCAGGGCTATCCCCGCAGAAGACAACCTTCCCTTCTTTGCTTCTATCATAGGCAATCCCCAGGGTGAACAGGCATTGAGGTACCGCGAGGTTCTTGAGAATTTCAATCCCCATATGGCCGCTGTGAAGCAGAAAAGTTTCATTGATTACAATTTCGGATCTTCATTCGGCAATCAGATACCTTTGAAAAAACTTACACTCGGTTACAACCTGGGGTTTTCGTACAAAAACAACACCGAGTTTTACAAGAATGCAGAATACGGGCGATACGGAATGTCCAGCGATCCAGACGTCACAGAGCTGGAAGTAAGGGAATTCCAGAAAGGAGACTATGGTGTCAACACAGTGTTGCTTAGCGGGCTGGTTGGTTTTGCTGTCAAAACACTGAATTCCAAATACAGGATCAACATTATTCACCTGCAGAACGGAGAATCGAAGGCCGGGATCTTTGATTATGATGGTTCCGATCAGGGAAGTATCTTCTCAGGCTACCAGCACAACCTTGAATATAGTCAGCGTTCCCTGACCAACATACTACTCGACGGCAAGCACTCCTTCCGCGACGGCAAATGGGATCTTATCTGGAAACTTTCCCCGACATTCTCAAAAATAGAGGACCCTGATGCACGTTTCGCACGTTATGTTGAAGGAAGTATAAACAACTACCTGATTAACACCGAATCCGGCTTCCCTGAAAGGATATGGAGGTCGCTTTCAGAAAAAAACATCGCGGGAGTCATTCATGCAACAAAAGATTTCAGGTTCAATGGTGAGCCTGCAAAGTTTAATTTCGGCGGTGCATATACATACAAGGAACGCGACTTCATGATAAGGAAATTCATGCTTAATATCAGGAACTTACCCCTTACTGGCGATCCCGATGAGCTATTCAGGCCCGAAAATATCTGGCCTCTCAACGGTACTGATTATGGAAGCGGGACAACTTACGAAGCCGGATTTCTTCCTTCAAATCCCAACCAGTTCAATGCAGCTTCTGTCAACGGGGCTGGATATGTATCAGCCGAGATGACACTCCTGAAGGGCCTGAGGGTTATTGCCGGGCTAAGACTCGAAAAATTCATACAGAGGTATAGCGGGCAGAATCAGCTTGGCACCATTGTCCTAAATAACGACAAGGTACTTGACGATCTGGGATTTTTTCCATCGCTAAACCTTGTTTACGGACTTAACGACAAGCAGAAACTCAGGGCATCATATGCCAGAACGATTGCCAGGCCTTCGTTCAAGGAACTGTCATATGCTGAAATTGTCGATCCGATCAGCGGAAGGACTTTTGTCGGGGGTATGTTCCGCGATGCCGACGATGTTGCAGGCAGGGAATACTGGAACGGTAAACTGGAAAGCTCTGATATTCATAACATGGATCTCAGGTGGGAGTTATACCGGTCAAATGGTCAGATGATATCAGTCAGCGCTTTCTGGAAATATTTCAACAAGCCCATAGAGGTTGTTCAATATGCCACGCAGACTGGTACTTTCCAGCCTAGGAATGTCGGCGATGGCCAGGTTCTCGGGATGGAATTCGAGATTCGTCAGAACCTGGGAGCTATTGACAAAGCCCTCGATAACTTCAATTTTTCTTCAAACATATCATTCATCAAGTCGGGGATAGAACTTAGTCTTACCGAATATTACTCGCGTGTCGAAAACTCCCGCACGGGTCAGACGGTGAGCAGGACCCGCGAGATGGCAGGGCAGTCGCCATGGATAATAAACAGCGGCATCACATGGTCTGGTGAGGATGTCTCATTCTGGCCCGGATTTGAAGCAGGTTTGTTCTATAATGTCCAGGGAAAAACACTTCAGTATGTCGGTATAGCCGACAGGCCGGATATCTACACCCTGCCATTCCATAATCTGAACTTTACCGCATCGGGAAAGCTGGGAAGGGAGAAAAAGCTACAGCTTGAACTCAAGATCGACAATCTCCTAAACGACAAAAAAGAATCGGTTTTCAAATCCTTTAATCCGACTGATCAGTTCTTCACCCGGCTTGAACCCGGTATCACCTGCCACCTGAAGCTTGCTTATATCCTGTTTTAGTCTGTGTTTTCGCGCATGATTGGTTGCAAATGCCCGTTTGAACTGACGCTACCGGTTTTTACGGGCATTTCTTCTTCCATAATGCCCTCAATATATTTAACTTTTTCATGTACATTTATACCATGACTCATTGCACACACTTACCCAAACTTCCCATCATATGAATACCAGGAACAAACGGATACTGATTGTCGACGATGAAGAGGATCTGTGTGAGATTCTTCAGTATAATCTGGGCAACGAAGGTTACATTACAGAGGTGGTCCATTCTGCTGAGGAAGCTCTTAAGTTACAGTTGGCCGGTTTCGACCTTATCCTTCTTGATGTGATGATGGGAGCCATGTCGGGCTTCAAATTCGCCGACAAGATCCGGAAGGAGATGGCCCTGAACATTCCAATAATCTTTCTCACAGCCAGGGACACTGAGAATGATATTCTTACAGGCTTCAGTCTGGGTGCCGACGATTATATGGCAAAACCATTTTCAATAAATGAACTTACGGCAAGAGTAAAGGCAGTGCTCAAGCGCGCAAAAAGCGAAAAGGCAAAAGAATCGCCGGTAATCAAATTCGGGGAGCTTGAGCTGGATACGGCCAGGAAACGGCTTATCATCAACAATGAAAAAATTGAGCTGACCAAGAAGGAATTTGAAATACTCAGGCTGCTGCTCGAGAACCAGACCAGGGTTTTCTCGAGAGATGAAGTATTGACAAACGTATGGGGAAAGGATGTAATAGTTACCGAGAGAACGGTTGATGTTAATATCACCAGGCTCAGGACCAAGCTTGGAAGCTACGGCCAGAACCTCAAGAACAAGACAGGTTACGGGTATTATTTTGAATTCTGATCAGGCTGAAGCATGCTTAGGAAAAGAAACAAATTCAGAAACAGTCTTCTGATCTTCTATTCGGCGATCTACCTGTTCATCGCCCTTCTCATTATTGCATATCTTTTTAACAGGGAAAAGCAATACAAGATCACAAGCCTGAATAACGAATTGCTGAATATCACAAAAATTACCGACAACTATATAAATATCTATTCCATACCCCAGTCGGGGAATTATCATCTCCTTGATTCCCTGAATCGTCTTCTTCCCCATGATAACATGCGCCTAACAGTTATCGACAAATCGGGAATTGTTCTTTACGATAGCTTCGTGGCTGACTGGCAGAACATGGAGAACCACCTTGACAGACCGGAAGTTGCAGGATCGCTGGTATCTGAATACGGTACTGAAATAAGGCGTTCTGAAAGCACAGGTCAGAAGTTCTATTATTATTCGAAATCATACGGGAACTATTTTATACGAGCCGCGTTAGTCTACGATGTAAACATATCCCATTTCCTGAAGGCCAACATGAGCTTTATGTTCCTGGTTGTGGGTTGCTTTCTTTTGATAGGGGCGGTACTCCTGCTGGCAACCAACAAGTTTGGGGAGTCGGTCACCCGGCTTCAGGATTTTACATTCAGCCTTAAGAATGATGAGCCCTTTGATTCTGACTTTCCTAAGAATGAACTTGGAGATATAGGTTCAGAAATACTCGGCATTTATAACAACCTCCTCGCGGCAAAGAACGATTTGCTTATTGAGAAGGGAAAGTTCTTCAATCACCTGAATGCTCTTAATGAGGGGGTGGCAATTTTCTCTAATGAGAGGACTATCATCTTCAGCAATAATCATTTCATAAATCAGATGAATCTTATTTCCGGAGATTTGAAGATCTTCACTTCCAATTTCTTTGAGATTGCTGAATTTGCTCCCGTAAGCGACTTTATCTCAAAATATTCCGGGACCGAAATAAACTCGAGCGATCTTCCCAAGATGGAGTACCAGGTATCGAGGGACGGGAGGTTCTTCAGTGTGCAGTGCGTAATATTTCAGGATAAGAGTTTTGAGGTGATTCTAAACGATATAACCAGGATTGGAAAAAGCAAACTCATAAAGCAGCAGATGACTTCCAATATTGCACATGAGCTTAAAACTCCGGTCTCGTCAATAAAGGGTTACCTTGAAACACTGATAGCCGATCCCGAAATCGAGCCGAAGAAAAAGGATTATTTCCTCGAGAAGGCACTAGCCCAGACCGACAGGCTCACGGGGCTTATAAATGACATTTCAGTGCTGAACAGGATTGAGGAAGCCGGAGCCTCATTTGTACCCGAGAGAATCAAAATCAAGAAACTGGTCAGGGAGGTTCGCGATAATTTCAAGTCGGCCATTGAAGCAAGGAACATGAAGGTTGAAATAGATATGGATAACGACATCACTGTCAAAGGCAACAAGTCTCTGATAATGTCGATTTTTCAAAATCTTATTGAGAATTCTATAAAATACGCGGGTAGTAATACAACCATCAGAATCCTTATATACAATGAAGACAACAGATTCTTCCATTTTTCCTTTTCAGATGATGGAGTAGGCATACCACAGGAACATATTCACAGGGTCTTCGAGAGATTTTACAGGCTTGATTCCGGCAGGTCGAGAAAGAGCGGGGGTACCGGTCTGGGGCTTGCCATAGTCAAGAATGCCGTACTGTTGCACCGGGGTGATATTCTTGTACGCAAACGTGCAGGAGGTGGAACGGAGTTTCTGTTCTCGCTCCCGAAATAAGCTCTTAGCCGCGGATTTTAAAGCCCCCTTTAGGGTGAAGGAGCAAAAGAATTCTGCTAATATTGGGAAGGAATATGAACTTCAATACTTGATATAACAAATTGAGCAGCAAAATCCATTGGAAGAAGCTTTTCCCCCCTGGGGGAAACGGGAAAGGGGGTAAATGAAAGCAGTGTGAATCCGGGACGGGAGGGAAAGGGGGTAAGTGACTGCAGTGGGTATGTGACTGCAGTGGGTAAGTGACTGCAGTGGATAACAGAAAATAAGGTACGTGAATAAGGAAGTTCTGAGGTCTTTTTGTAATTATTTAATCACCTATAGTTCCCTGCCGGTTATACCCCCTCCCCTCAGGAAGCTTTGATCAGTATAGTCCTGATCGCTTCCGTAATGTCATTTATCTGGTCGAAGCATTTAAGGAAAGTTTCCATGGTCTTCTTTTTCATGGCAATACAGATCATATCGCCTTCGGAGGATGAGAACAGACCGGTTGCCCCGTCATAGAACACTTCCTCAGCCTTTTTCTCAAGCCGGCTGACTGACCTGCATCCTTCAGCAATGGATTTTTTTGAGTCATTGATTTTCTTAAGCCGCTTAATATTCGAAGCGATTTCACCGGAGGCCTCCGATAGTATACCGGAAAGATCAATAAAAACGGGGATACTCACATCGCTTTTCATCAATTCTGTCATTTTTCCAATCTGGTTGATATAATGGAGCAGATCGTTCATCCTGTTGAAAAGCTTATTTATATCCTCCCTGTCGAATGGATTTATGATCAGCGAATTGACTATAGAATACATTTCATCCGCAATCCTGTTTCCTTCCCTTTCATTTTTTCCTAATTCGAGGATGATTGTTTTCCTTTCCGAAGAATCAGTTGTATTAAACAGAAGCTTCAGTTTTCCGCTTGTCTTTACAAGGTTTTCAGCACTCTTTTCGAAGACCGGGTAAATTGCATGGTATTTTGGAGTGAATACCTTCATTAAGCTTTCCTTTGTCATTGCATCAAATTTTAGAAACCATTGATTATATGCACTTTAGAAATGTGCATTTAGATCTCTGCCGATTGGACAAAAATAACCCCGCTTAATGGAATAATCCACTGTTTCCGGGAAAAAGATTGTTACATTTTAGTTACAAACAGGCAGGATGAATCTCTTATGCCTGCTTTTCGGAGGAGACAGCATCATGCAAGCATTCTGACGATATAATATAGCACCGCACCAATAATTGCCGATACCGGGATTGTCAGTATCCAGGCCCAGAAGATTTTGGTAGTCACTCCCCATTTCACGGCTGAAGCCCTCTTTGTTGCCCCCACTCCTATTATGGAACCTGTTATTGTATGGGTTGTACTTACGGGGATTCCCAGGCCTGTAGCCATGAAGAGTGTGGCCGCTCCGGCTGTTTCTGCGCAGAAACCTTCAAAAGGTTTGAGCTTGGTAATCTTTTGTCCCATGGTTTTCACAATCCTCCATCCCCCGAAAAGAGTTCCAAGGGCAATCGCGGCATGGCATGAGAGCACTACCCACAATGCAGGGTCGGAATCTCTCGGCACCTTATCCATGGCATAGAGAGCCACCCAGATAATACCCATCGATTTCTGTGCATCGTTACCGCCGTGACCGAGGCTGAATGCAGAGGCGGATACAATCTGGAGCCGTCTGAAGTGCTTGTCGACCCCGAAGGGGGAATGACCCTTTACAACATGAAGAACCACGATGGTTATCAGGTACGACATCAGCATTCCCAGACAAGGGGCAATAACAATGAAAACTGCAATTTTCAGTATACCTGCATATATAACCGACCCGAAACCGCTACTTGCAATTGCTGCTCCGACCAGTCCCCCCACCAGGGTATGTGAAGAACTTGAAGGAAGTCCGAGATACCAGGTGATTAGGTTCCAGATGATTGCTGCCAGGACTGCAGCTGCAATCAGTTGAAGAGTCACAATTTCCGTATCTATAACTCCCGATCCTATTGTCTTGGCAACCTTAAGGGGAAAAACAAGGAATGCCACGAAGTTGAAGGTAGCAGCAAGGCCAACAGCAGCAAAAGGCGACAATACTTTCGTTGATACGACTGTAGCAATTGAATTGGCCGAATCGTGAAATCCGTTTATAAAATCAAAAATGAGAACGATAGCTATAATAAAAACCAGAAATGTCATAAGCGAGCGGAAATTTCGATTAAGGCGAGATGATTGGGAAATGTTTGTGTCTTGTATTCAAGGAATTGCAAATAAATATTGATCAGGTATCAGTGTTTCAAAATTAGTAAGTCCAGTCAAACTGAAATCCTTTTATTGTTACGATATTGTTACATTTTTAACAATTCCGGTCTTAAGTTCATTTCCTCCGGGAAATTCCCACATTAAAGGGTTATCGGTCTTTTCACCCCTCTGAACCACAAGGATATCCTCATCCTCGTTTCTGATTATGGCACAGGTAACATCAATCATTTTTCCCGGCAATCATGTCATTGTAAAAGGGTATTTCGAGCAGGTGGACATACTGGTTCCGATCGGGGTCGAAGCGGAATGCGTAGTGCACCAGGCCATTGGTCACTATGGCAAAAGGAAGTTTAAGACCAAGGTTATAGCCCCCGATCTGGTCGTAAACCTTGTCCTCGTAGAAATCGGAGATATTTACATCGGGCGATTTGCATTCCACTATCATAACCGGCTCACCACACCTGTCGTGCACCAGTATGTCGGCTCTTTTTTTCATGTTATTGAACCTGAACATCACCTCTATGCCTATTAGCCCGGGAGGGTATCCTCCCTCGTTTATCAGGTAACGTACAAAATGCTGACGCACCCATTCCTCGGGAGTAAGCCTTACAAACTTCCTCCTGATGGTATCCAGTATCATCATCGATCCCTCTTTTCCGGTTATTGTAAAGGAATATGGCGGAAGATTCAGCTCTTTCAACTTACTTTTGTAATTTTGAGAACCCAAATATATTGAGATAAAGACAAAACAGGAAAAGTGAATGAAGACCAAAGAAGAAATTGTTAATAACTGGCTGCCCCGTTACACCGGCAAGCGTATTGAAAGCTTCGGCAAGTATTATCTTCTCACGAACTTTATGTACTATGTGGAGCTGTTTGCCAGGTGGAACAATGTTGAGGTGGAAGGCCGTGACAAGAATATGCCGAGTGCCACTGCCGACGGGATTACCATAATCAATTTCGGGATGGGAAGTCCAAATGCGGCAACAGTGATGGATCTTCTTAGCGCTGTTGAACCTTCGGCGGTTTTGTTCCTGGGCAAATGCGGCGGGCTGAAAGCAAAAAACACCCTGGGCGACCTTATTCTTCCCATTGCCGCCATAAGGAGCGACGGTACCTCGAATGACTATCTCCCTCAGGAGGTGCCGGCCTTACCTGCCTTCATGCTGCAGAGTGCAATCTCGACAGCTATAACAAGACGAAACAAGGAATACTGGACCGGAACGGTATACACCACCAACAGAAGAGTTTGGGAGTACGATGACAGGTTCAAGAAATACCTTGTGAAAACAAGGGCCATGGCAATCGACATGGAAACAGCCACTATATTCACTGTAGGATTTGCCAATGAGATACCCACGGGCGCCCTTCTTCTCGTATCCGACCAGCCCATGATATCGACAGGAATAAAGACGCAGGAGAGCGACAGGATGGTGACAAACAAGTATGTTGATACGCATCTTCAAATCGGCATTGATGCACTGAGGGAGATAAAGGAGAACGGGATTTCGGTCAAACACCTGAGGTTCTGATCATGCCGGTATCTTTTGATGAAATAATGTCCGACCTCCGTAAAAGGATATTCAAGCCTGTTTATTTTCTCGCGGGTGATGAACCCTATTACATTGATATTATTACTGATTACATCGCTGAAAAAGTACTTGGCGAGGAAGAAAAAGCCTTCAATCAGGTCATTTTATATGGTGAGGATACCACTATGGCATCTGTAATCGAGATATCGAGGCGTTTCCCCATGATGGCCAGCCACCAGGTGGTAATAGTAAAGGAAGGTCAGGTGATGAAGAAGATCGAGGATCTTGCACTATATCTTGAGAAGCCCCTGCTATCGACAATACTGGTTTTCAATTACAAGTACAAGTCGCTCGACAAAAGGACGAAGCTTTACAAGACGCTTAACTCCCAGGGCTCCTATTTCGAGTCGGTGAAACTTCGTGACTACCAGGTACAACCCTGGATTGAAAGATACCTGACGACGAAAGGGATAAAGATAAATCCCGATGCCCCTGCCATGCTTACTGAGTACCTTGGAAGCGATCTGCACAAGATCGTGAATGAACTTGACAAGCTGCTGATAACTCTTCCGCCGGGCAAGCCTGTCATCACCACCTCGCTGATAGAAAAGAACATCGGCATCAGCAAGGAGTACAATAATTTTGAACTGCAGAAGGCCATTGGTGAGAAGAATGTCCTGAAGGCAAATATGATTGTGAAGTATTTTGGCGACAATCCCGGCGACAATCCACTGATTCTTACCATCGCTTCGCTTTTCGGGTATTTCACCAAAATACTCAGCTACCATTACCTTAGTGATAAATCGCCCAACAATGTGGCGGCGGCGCTCAAGATAAATCCCTTCTTCGTTAAGGACTACCAGAAGGCTGCTTCAAAATACAGTCTGGCCAAAACGATAAGGATAATAAAACTGCTACGGACCTACGACCTTAGGTTTAAGGGTTTCGGGGATGCTGGTACGGAACCCGGGGAGCTTCTGAAGGAACTGGTTTACCTTATACTTCACATATAGGATGCCGTCGCGTCAGGCCGGAAGGACTGAGATATTCAGTTCATGTCGGGTGAATCGGGGAAATCGGCCCATATCCTGTATTTCTTCTTCAGTGATCTCAGGACAAGTTTCCAGCTGTCTGATCCTCTGCTTTGCATAATAGCTTCGGGGCTTACCTTGGCTGTCACCCACGAGTTTTCCTTAAGTTCCCTTTCAAGCTGGCCGGCCGACCAGCCGGAGTAACCTAAAAAGAATCGGATCTGACCCGATTCAACGGTTCCGGTCTTGATAAGGTTCCGGATACTGTCGATATCGCCTCCCCAGTAGATATTGCTTTCAACCTTTATACTTCCCGGGACAATATGGCCGAGATTATGCAAATAATGGAGGGTATCGGGTGATACAGGTCCTCCCATGTTAAGGTTTTCTTCCCATCCCTCAAAACCGGTGACGGCATCGCTGAGTTTTATATCCAGCTTCTTGTTCAGGATGTAGCCCACAGAACCTTTGGAGCTGTGTTCGGTAAGATACACGATGCTTCGATTGAAAAAGCTATCCGGGAGGAAGGGTTCCGATATCAGTATTTTGCCTTTCTCCGGCACCTTGTCTTCAGGTAAAATCGCGAAAAGATCTATTTCCGGTTTCATAGTGTAAAGATACCAAACACAAATTAAACATCAACAATTATTATCTATAAAAAGCATGCCAAAGTGGTATATGGTCGTGCGGTCGTGCGCCCTGAGCCCTGCGCCCCGTGCCCTGTGCTCTGTGCCCTGTGCTCTGTGCCCTGTGCCCTGTGCCCTGCGCCCTGTGCCCTGCGCCCTGCGCCCTGTGCTCTGTGCTCTGTGCCCTGTGCCCTGCGCCTCTTCCCAGGTTATTTAATTGGTATTATCTTTGAAGCAAAAAGATCATGTTCATAAAACTACTCATAGTAACTCTTTTATTTGTTGCATTATCGGGTATTCTCCTGGGTATAAGGATTCTGCTCCGGAAGAACGGGAGGTTTCCCCAGTTTCACGTGGGGCATAACAAAGAGATGAGAAAGAGGGGGATAAAGTGTGCCCAGGCGACCGATACGGGATGCACACCGCTTAACCGGACGGGAAGCTGTTCATCCCGCGGGAGTGTCGCCTCGTCTACTGAGAAATGAATTTTTTAAGATTATCAGTCGACCAGGTCATGAAATTGCCATTTTCGTCCGAGTAGATCAGGAAAGCATCATATTCGGGGTGTTTCCCCAGGAACTCAATTGTTTTATCCTTTCCCATAACCATGCAGGCTGTTGCCAGACCGTCGGCTGTTGCACAGTCATCTGCCAGGACAGTGGCGCTAAGAAGCGTGTTACGGGCAGGATAACCTGTTTTGGGATCGATGGTATGCGAGTATTTCACCCCATCCTCGATATAGAACTTTCTGTAATTACCTGAAGTTGCAAGCGAACGGTCTTTCATTCTGATAACCGCCTGGAGGTTGTTCCCCGGGATATTGTTGTTATCCTCGGGGCGGTCGATTCCTATTCTCCACAACGCACCATTCTTATCGCCCCTGGCTCTTACCTCGCCTCCAATTTCAACCAGGGAATTCTTTATCCCCCTGGAATCCAGAAAATCGCTCACCACATCAACGGAATAACCCTGGGCAATGGCATTGAAATCCAGTTTTATACCAGGGTCCGTCTTTATCACTCTGCCATTTTCCAGCTTCACTTTTTCCATTCCAACAAGCTTGAGTAAAGAATCAAGGTTTGATTCAGTAAAGGTCCTTTGATCATCAGCACCAAATCCCCAGGCTCTTGAAAGCGGTCCGACCGTAATGTCGAATGCCCCATTGCTCAGTTCCGATATCTCTGCCGATTTTCTGAAAGCTTCGGAGAAATACATATCGGCCTGAACATCTTCGTTCCTGTTAACTTTTGAAAGGATTGAGGAATCGACATAAAGTGAAAGGGACATATCAAACTCCCTGAGGATTTTCTCAACTTCCGCCTTTATCTCCAGGGGATCAATTCCACCCTTATTCCCAAAAGTGATGCTATAGGTTGTTCCCTGTGCAAATCCTCCGAAGTTATCGAAAGTTATGGTTTTCCTGCAGGAATTCAGCTGTATCATCAGAAGCAGCAGGATAAGGCTTTTCCCGACCGTCTTAATAAAGTATGTCATAATTACTATTGGTTTTTTGCTATGAAATCAATATTAATTCTCTATAAATTTTTCCTGCACACTGTTCAGCAGATCAACCCGCGTTCAGCTGGCCGGAAATCAGACGCCGAAGTCATCGAATGAAATATTCTCCTGTGGAACGCCAAGGCTGTCGAGCATTTTTAGCACGGCATTGTTCATCATTGGAGGGCCGCAGAAATAATACTCGATATCTTCGGGTTCATCCAGCTTCGAAAGATAGTTATCAAGCAGTACCTTATGAATGAATCCGGTCAGGCCGTTCCATTTATCTTCAGGCAGCGGTTCCGAGAGGGCGAGATGGAATTTAAAATTGGGAAACTCTTTCTCTATTGCTCTGAATTCATCTTCATAGAAGACCTCACGGAGCGAACGGGCACCGTACCAGTACGACACTTTGCGATTTGTCCTGAGGGTATGGAACAGATGGAAAATATGTGACCTAAGGGGCGCCATTCCTGCTCCGCCTCCGATATAAACCATTTCGCTGTCGGTGTTTTTTATATGGAATTCCCCGTAGGGTCCCGATATTGTAACCTTGTCGCCCGGTTTCCTGCTGAAAATATAAGAGGAGCAGATACCTGGAGGGACATTCATGAACTGCTTTCCGGCCCCGTCGAATGGCGGGGTGGCTATCCTGATGTTAAGCTTGATAAGGTTTTTCTCAGCCGGATAGTTGGCCATAGAATATGCCCTGAAAGTCTCCTCGGTGTTCCTGAGCCCGAGGTCCCACATTTTATATCTGTCCCAGTCGCTTTTAAACTCGTCTTCTACAAGAATGTCCCTGTAGCTCATTTCATATTTCGGTACATCGATCTGTATATATCCGCCCGGTTCAAAGTGGAGCGATTCACCTTCGGGCAGCTTTACAACGAATTCCTTAATGAAAGTTGCCACATTCCTGTTTGAAACAACCTCGCATTCCCATTTCTTAATTCCAAGGATTGCTTCCGGGACCTTTATCCTGAGGTCATTTCTGACTTTCACCTGGCAGCCGAGCCTCCAGTTGTCATTCTGTTCCTTTCTGGTAAAGAATCCTGTCTCGGTGGGAAGTATTGCGCCTCCACCCTCCAGTACCTGGCATTTACACATCCCGCAAGTACCTCCTCCTCCGCATGCCGACGGGAGATAGATACCGTTAGACGAAAGAGTCATCAGCAGGTTTGAACCCGGCGACACAAATAGTTCGCGGTCGTTAATCTGAAGCCTTACGTCTCCCTTTGGGGAAAGCTTGTCTCTTGCAAAGAGTAGCATAAGCACCAGGAACAGGATGATAATAAGAAAGACTATTATACTGTAGAAAAGAGTACCCAAAGTTGTGACTGCCAAAAACATAATATCTTATAGTTAGTGCTTACAAAGAAATTCCCATAAATCCCATAAATGCCATTGCCATAAGTCCGGTTAGAATAAATGTAATACCCAGGCCTTTCAGAGGATCGGGCACATTGCTGTATTTCAGCTTTTCCCTTATTGCCGCGATACCTGTAATTGCAAGCAGCCAGCCTATTCCCGAACCAAGTCCGAAAACCCCTGCCTCTAGCACGTTCGCGTACTCTCTTTCCTGCATGAAAAGGGATGCTCCGAGTATTGCACAGTTAACTGCAATAAGCGGAAGGAAGATGCCGAGGGAATTATAGAGTGCAGGACTGAATTTCTCAACTATCATCTCCACGAGCTGTGTCATGGCTGCAATGAATGCAATGAATATCATGAATGTAAGAAAGCTGAGGTCGACATCGGCAAAACTCTCGCCAAGCCAGATCAGGGCTCCCTTTTTCAGAATATATTTCTCAACGATAAAATTGAGAGGGACAGTGATGATCAGTACAAAAACGACCGCTATTCCCAGCCCCATGGCTGTCTTAACCGATTTTGAGACTGCAAGAAATGAACACATGCCCAGGAAGAAGGCAAATATCATGTTCTCGACAAAAATCGATTTGATGAATATATTAAGAAGGTTTTCCATGGCTCATAGTTATTGTTTTTCGACAAGGCTTTTGTCCCTGCTTCTCTGTACCCATATAATCAGACCGACAATAATAAGTGCCATTGGTGGCAGTATTGTCATCCCGTTGTTTTCATAGCCTGTATTATATACACCGATCTTTTCAAGGACAGGATATCCGAGGAGGGTTCCTGACCCAAGGAGTTCCCTGAAGAAAGCCACTATAACCAGGATCAGGCCATATCCGGCCCCGTTTCCAATCCCGTCCAAGAATGAAGGCCATGGTTTGTTTGCCATTGCAAAGGCTTCCAGGCGTCCCATTATGATACAGTTGGTGATTATAAGACCGACGAAAACCGACAATTGCTTGCTGACGTCAAACACGTATGCCTTCAGGAACTGGTCGACAAGTATTACCATAGTTGCGATAACAACCAGCTGGACAATTATCCTTATCCGGTCGGGAATGAATTTTCTCATCGAGGCTATGACAAGGTTTGAAAAACCGGTCACTATCATAACTGAAAGAGCCATAACGATGGCAGGTTTAAGCTTTACAGTCACCGCGAGGGCGGAACATATTCCCAGAACCTGCATTGTGATCGGGTTGTTCTTTCCCAATGGTTCTGTAAGAAGCTTAAAGTTTTTTGCCGAGAACATCGGTTCTTTTTCCTGGTTGCTCATAGGTCAAATCCTGTTTTTCTGAAAGTAGCTGTTGTATTTGCCAAGGCAGTCAAAGATCATTTTTTCAAGGCCCTTGCTGGTTATTGTGCCACCGGATATGGCATCCACCCCATGAGGATCATTTTTATCTGCTCCGCCTTTAAGCACTTTTACCGAAATGAAATTTCCGTTTTCAAAGAGTTTCTTGCCCCTGAACTGGCTCTCGAAATCTGAAGTATTGATTTCCGCGCCAAGTCCGGGTGTCTCACCTTTATGATCGAAATTTGTACCGTAAATTGTGTTCATATCCGATTTCAGGGAAACGTAGCCATAAAGCGGTCCCCACAGGCCTTTCCCTTCAACGGGTACGATTATTACTTTCTCGCCGTCGTCGGGTTCAGCCCTGAACACCGGAAGATATTGCTGTTCTAGCTGTTTCTTCTGTTCGTTCTTTACCACAACCATGAAAGCATCAACGCCTTCGATTACATTGCCTTCGCTGTTGACGACAAATCCTTCCTTTATGTACTTGTCATAAAGTTCCTCAGTGTTTTCTCTTGTAGCTTCCACATTGATGGACTCAAGCATATTCCTTTTTTTCTCTATTTCAAGGTTTCTTGCCTGTGCCGGCTGAAGCAGGGTTGCAGCCAGTGAGAGCAGGGTTGCCACCACAATCACCAAAATTGAGGAGAAGATGAAAATATATCTGTTGCTGAATTGTCTCATTTTACACCGGTATTAAGTGAAACCCTGGCTCTTTTGAGCCTTCTCCTTATATTCGACTGAACCACAAAATAATCTATAAGCGGAGCAAAAACGTTCATAAGCAGAATTGCCAGCATGACTCCCTCCGGATAAGCCGGGTTAAGAACTCTAATCAACACCGACAGTATCCCTATCAGGAAGCCGTAGATCCATTTCCCTGTTTCAGTCTGGGCAGCGGTAACCGGATCGGTCGCCATGAACACGGCTCCAAAAGCAAATCCGCCCATTACCAGATGATAATAAAAGGGGAGTTCCATGTACTCATTTGCCGCGAAGCCGTTCAGCAGCAGTCCCATCCCTATTCCCCCGGCGAAAACGCTCAGCATTATCTTCCAGCTTCCTATTCCGGTTATCAGGAGTATTGCAGCTCCGATAAGTATTGCAATCACCGAGGTTTCTCCCACCGAACCGGGGATAGTACCTATGAACATTTCCATGAATGAAGGCAGATTGGCAGTATCGCCCGTGGCGAGCATCGACAGGGGAGTTGCGCCTGAATATCCGTCGATTACATTCATGCCCTTTGTCAGACCTTCGGTCCATACCTTATCTCCTGTCATCCATGCCGGGTAACTAAAAAAGACGAATGCTCTGGCGAGAAGGGCGGGATTGAATACATTCATACCGGTGCCGCCGAACACCTCCTTGCCAAGTATCACCGAGAAGGCGACTGCCAGGGCGAGCATCCAGAGAGGTACATCGATTGGCATGATAAGGGGTATAAGCAGGCCAGTCACCAGGTAACCCTCGTTTATTTCATGGCCGCGTATCTGGGCCGCGATAAATTCAATCCCAAGGCCGACCACATAACTTACGATTATCAGCGGAAGCAGTTTAACAAAGCCGAACCAGAAAGCCTGAAGCAGAGCCGGATCGGTTCCGACCGACCTGAAGTGCTGCAATCCCGTGTTGTAGCATCCGAAAAGGAGCGCCGGTATCAGGGCAATGATCACGACGGTCATTGTGCGTTTAAGGTCGATCGAGTCGCGGATGTGTGAGCCTTTGCAGGTGGTCTTGTCGGAAACGAAAAGGAAGCTTTCGAAACCTTCAAACACCGACTGCAGTTTCTCAAACTTACCCCCTTTCGTAAACTGGGGTTTCAGTTTATCAATCTTTTTTCTCAGTGAATCCATATATTAATAAATCACATTTTTCCTAACTCATTTCTTTTCTGATCAGTTCGAGTCCATCCCTCACTATCGACTGGATCTCGATCTTTGAGGGACATACGAACTCACAAAGTGCAAAATCCTCCTCTGCCACCTCATAGATTCCCAGGTTTTCCATCATGTCGATATCATGTGCAATAATAGCTTTCAGTAGATGCATCGGATAGATATCCATGGGAAGCACCTTTTCGTAGAGACCTGTCACTACAAAAGCCCTCTCGCCTCCATGCAGGTTTGTATCGGGTTTGTATATTTTCCGCGGGAACAATGAAGAAAGAAAAGTCCGCGAGAAACTCAGCTTTCCGGCACCGGGCAAAGCCCAGCCGAACATCTCGAAATAATTGCCTTCGGGGATAACCGTTATCTGGGAGTCATAGAATCCCAGGAAGCCATCGCGCTCTATTCTTGTTCCGGTGAGAACGTTTCCGCTGATAAACCTGAGGCTACCTTCCTTTACATTGCCTTCAACGGCGCCTGTAATTGCCGCACCGGCAAGCATTTTGAAATAGCCGGTCTTCAGGACTTCCGAACCGGTAAGCGCCACGAGACGCTCAGGTTTATAAATGCCCTCGTCAAAAAGCCTTCCTATTGCAATTACATCCTGGAAATTGACATACCATACTGCTTCTCCCTTGTTCACCGGGTCGAGATGGTGAATATGGATTCCTACATTTCCGGCAGGATGGGGTCCTGAAAAATAAGATATTTCCACTCCCTCAATTTCCTCAAGAGTTTCATTTCCTTCGGCTCCGGTCTTAAGGACAAGATTTACCTTCCTCCCGGTCAGCTTCGACAGTGCCTTGATCCCGGTTTTGAAGCCGGATACTGATGAATTCTCAAGGATGAAATTATAATCCGGAGCCAGCGGAGCTGTATCAAAACATGATACGAAAACAGATTTAGGCAGGCTGGCAGGGTTTGCGATTATATGATAGGGGCGCTGGCGTACAGCCGGCCAGAGGCCCGACTTCAGCAAAGCCTCCCTGACCTCTTCTCCCTGAAGTTTCTCAGGATCAGCTTTCCCGAAATCCACTGACCGGTCGCCGTCTTTTTCAACAACCACCTCAAGTATTTTCCTTCTGTCGCCCCTGTTGACCGCCACCACTTTCCCGCTTACAGGTGAAGCGAATTTTATCCCAGGGATAAGCTTGTCGTGAAAGAGAGGGCTGCCTGCATCTACCGAATCTCCGGGGCGTACATCAAGCTTCGGTATCAGTCCCGGAAAATCAACAGGTTTGACGGCATACAGGTCAGAACTGACAGTTCCGGCGATATTCCTTTCAGCAATTCCCTGCATCCGGATATCAAATCCTTTTTTTAACTTTATCGATCTTGGCATCTTAATTGATCTATTAAAACAAGTCTGGCTGATCAGATTTCTGTTAGTCAGATAACAGAACTGCAAATGTATAAATAGCAAGTTAATTTCACGAAATAATGCAGAAATGATTCTGATAAATGTCTCTATTTATAAATTTGTCCTTTAAATTCAAATGATGATTATCCCGATACTACTGACGTTTTTCGCTAATGCTTTCACTCTGAATCAGGAAGGCATTACAGAAGCTATGCTGACCAATCATGTTTTTGATGAAAGGATTAAAACCGTCCAGCTCTACAAGGAAGGATGGAACCTGTCGTATCCCGTGATAAAGCTCAACAGCGATGAAAAGCTGATGCTGCATTTTGATCTCCTGGGTAACGATATTGATGATTTTTACTATTCCTTCATTCATTGTGACAAGGACTGGAAAAGATCCGATATTTTTTACACTGATTATCTTGAAGGTTTTCCTGAGAATCCCCTGGAGGATTACAGGCCTTCGTTCAACACCACTGTTCATTACACCCACTACACTCTGTCCTTTCCCAACGACAGGATAAACTTCAAGATTTCAGGTAATTACATTATCCTGATCCATCCCTCGAATGATCCTGAGAATCCGGTTCTCTCATACCGTTTCATGGTAACGGAGGATGTTGCCGGGATCAGTATCTCGGCCCACCGCCCGAGGATGACGGCCGATCTCAACAGGAACCAGCAGATTGATTTCGATGTCTCAATCTCGTCGCTGAGGGTAAACGATCCTTACAGGGACGTGTTTGCATTCATACTTCAGAATGGCAGGTGGGATAATGCCAGAAAGAATCTGAAACCCGCGTTCGTCAGCAGCAACCAACTGAAATACAACTCACTGACCGATCTTAACGTGTTTCCCGGGGGGAATGAATACAGGTACTTCGACATAAAAAGCATAAGGTACCAGTCGCAGTTTGTAAGGAAGATCGATTACTTCATGTCGAATTATCATGTCTACCTTGCGCCATCGGACGACAGGGAATTCAAGCCGTATTTTTACTGGGAGGATTTCAACGGAAAGTTCTACATAGCGATACAGGAGGAAAAAAATCCGGATACGGATGCTGATTATGTATATGTATATTTCACACTTCCTTCGCTTTATCCGGTCGAAGGTGGAAAGATGTATGTATCGGGTGCTTTCAACAACTGGGAGTTCAACAGTACAAACCTGATGAGTTACAATCCCGATGCGAAGGCTTATGAGAGCATTATCCTGCTGAAGCAGGGATGGTACAATTACGAATATGTATTCCGGAGGGACGGCAGTGACGACAGTGTTGCCTCAAGGTTTGAGGGCAGTCACTATGAGACTGAAAACGATTATACTGTACTAATTTATTACAGAAATCCGAGGGAAAGGTACGACAGGATTATAGGAGTACAGACCATCAACACGCTAAACAGGCTCACCGATTAGTGTTTTCGGTGAGGATCAAGTCCGTGTTGCATCAGGATAGCGTGTTCAGGCAGCTCAAGAGTTTCATATCCTGGTCTTCTCCGTAACCATTACCCTGTCGATGACCATCATCATATCCACTGCCCTGCACATGTCGTAGACAGTCATAAGGGCAACGTTCACGGCAGTCAGCGCCTCCATTTCGGCACCTGCCCTGCCCGTGCAGCGGACTTCACTTTCAGCCACGATACCGACTTCATCAGGAAATAGTCTGACACTGATATGATCGAGAGGAATGTTATGACAAAGGGGAATAAGCGAAGCTGTCTGCTTTGCCGCGTTAATGCCTGCTATCCGGGCTACAGTCAGGACATCTCCCTTTTCAACAAGATTATCTCTTATCAGACCAAGAGTTTCGTCGGAGAGTTTAATATGTCCTGAAGCTTTGGCGCTGCGGCGCTGGATTTCCTTTGCTCCTACATCGGCCATTGATGCTTTTCCGGTTTCGTCAACATAAGATAGTTTTTCCATGGTTATTATCCTCCAATGTTATAAAAAGAGTTTCTTGAATTTGTCATTCCTTTTTCAGGTTTATTATTTTCAGAGCCAGGCTGAAGGCTTTCCCTTAACCGGGCTCTCTTATGTCAAACTCCATGCCATTTTTTCAATATATCCTTGCTCAAGGCCCATCTTTCTGCATAATTTAGTCTCTTGCAAATTCATAGCTTTTCCCATTATTGCCGGCTCAGGCTATTGTTTATGATCAAATTTACTTCTTATTTTCAAACTTACATAATGATCATTATAACAGTCGAGCCTGATTAATTCACATAGCCGTGATCAAAATCAGAAATCGATTTTAAGGGGGGGGTAAGGGATCTCATCCTGAAATAAAGCAAGTGTAAACGTTATTTGCTATTTGTTTGGGCGCGGTACGTGGGAAAAACGACACGGCTCGCGATATGCGGCCCGGGATATGTTATAACATTGTTATAACGGAGCGGTACACGGTATGCGGCGGGCGGCTAGCGGCACAAATGAAAGTTGAAAGTAAAAAGTGAAAAGTAAAAAGCTCAGGGCGTTAAGCGTTCAGGGTTAAGCGTTTAGCAAAAGGTTCATTGTAAGAGACCTGCAAGACTTGCACGACTTGCAGGACCTACACGACCTGTCTCTGCACCCCGTGCCCCGTGTTCCGTGCGGGGCGTTTTTTACTTGTACTTTTTATAAATAGCCAGGAACTCATCCAGTTCCATGTCCAAATCTTCGCGGATTATTTTACGCGTGAGACCTTTGGGCAGGTCTTCGTTTTTGTGAACCGGGACTGTAGTAACCCTTCCATCAGGGTGTTTTAACCTGTGGTGAGAGCCATTAACCCGTACAACAACAAAACCAAGTGTTTGCAGGAATTTGATTAAATCTTTACCGGAAATAACAGGTAATTGGGGCATGGTTAATGTTTTAAACGGCAGCCGACTTTAACGAAACCTGAATTTCCCTGAAACCCACGAAACGGTTTATTCCTATGTTTTTTTCCTTTTCTTCCTCAATGCACATATCAATGACTTCCTTAATATTGCTCAATGCCTCGTCAATGGTAGAACCATAAGAATGGCAACCTTTAAAAACCGGGCAGCTTACAATGTAAATATTATCTTCGTCCTGTTCTACCAGGATAGGCAGATGTAATGTTTTTGTTTCTGAAATTTTCATAATACAACAGCATAAAAATTAAACTGCAAAAGCTTTACGGCCTTTTGCTTCCCGGATAAAAGCATCAATCACATCAAACAATGTCTTTTATATCGTCATCCAATTGTTTTATTTCTTCAATACACATCAATGTTTTTCGTCAAACTTACTGATTGTTATTTCGTCTGCAATAAAATCCCAAGAACCCTCCACTGCATCGGCAATCTTTTTAGCTGCCTCAATAGACGGAATAACATTCTCTTTCATATTTAACGACCACTACCCTGCGAAAAACCGGTTTTGTTTTCCAAACCAATTTATGATCACCTTTTCTAAAATCGGCAATGATTTTACTCATTTCAGTAACTACAGGATCCTTGTAAAAACAATAGTTATTGATCCTTACAAAGATACATAATTATAAAACACAAATAAAGCCGATATTTTTTGTTGTTTCAAAAATTGCCTCAATAATCCACTCAACTATACTAATCCGGATGGTGAATGTTAATTACGGCAATTTTTACACTTACCATTATGTGGTTAAGCAGATCTGCAACAAATGATTGGCAGTTTAAACCTGCCAATTCAAGCAGTTGCATTGAAGCTGGACAAAGAAGTCAAGCTCCCTGTTAAAGCGGGGCACGACTTTCCCTGCGCCCTGTGCTTTGCCGCGTGCCGCTCGCCGTTCTTTCGCCCTGGGGAATGAGATCCCGCATCCCGTAGGAAACCGGGATGCAGGATGACATTGTGCGGGGGGACTAAAGGGGGGGATGAGGCGAGGGATCCCATCCTGAAATAAGGAAAGTGTAAACGTTATTTGCTATTTGTTTGGGCGCGGTACGTGGGAAAAACGACACGGCTCGCGATATGCGGCCCGGGATATGTTATAACATTGTTATAACGGAACGGTACACGGTATGCGGCGGGCGGCTAGCGGCACAAATGAAAGTCGAAAGTAAAAAGTGAAAAGTAAAAAGCTCAGGGCGTTTAGCAAAATCATGCCTCATTGCATGAGACTTGCATGATCCCGCGGAGCGGGACTTCGTCGTTTCACTCCTTAGCCTGCACGACCTGTCACTGCCCCCTGTGCCCCGTGCTCTGTGCCCTGCGCCCCGTACTTGGCCGCGTGCCGCGACAGGATCCTAACCCGTGACTGGAAACCGCGATTTTTCTTTCAATTGAACCCGGCTTTACCGGCCCGCGAACACCTATAAAAATATTAAATGATGTGAGCAAAGGTTTTCAGTTGAAAAATAAAAATGCATATCTTTAGAGTTAATAAGGTTCTTTGAAAATACACCCTGCACCTGGGCAGTATAACACATGTTGTGAATGCCGCGAATAACACTCTGCTACACGAGTACAGTTATGATGCCTGGGGAAGAATGAGGAATACGGCAAACTTGACCAACTACTCACCGGGCTCCGAACCGGTATTATTTGTTGCCGGAAGAGGATTCACGGGACATGAACACCTGCCCTGGTTTAACCTGATAAACATGAACGGCAGGCTCTATGATCCTCTTACAGCCCAGTTCCTGAGTCCTGATAATTATGTACAGCTTCCCGATTTCACGCAGAATTTTAACAGGTATAGTTATTGCCTCAATAACCTACTAAAATATACTGACCCGGATGGGGAGTTTGCTTGGTTTCCGATAATTGCACTGGCTGTCATATTCGGAGGTTACAATACTGCAATTCATGCCCAACAAGGAGATATCGACAACTTTTGGGATGGATTGGGCTACTTTGCCCAGGGCGCTGTTGCAGGTGCAGCAGCTGGAGCAGGATGGTCATTTGGAATTGCCGGAATAACTTCGTCCAGTAAACTTCAACAAATTCGAGGTGGAATTCTACTTGGAGGCAAAGCTGTTAATGCCATTTCAACGACAGCAAGCTTCATTAATAATCCTGATAATTCTCTTAAAATTTTAATGGGGAAAGCATATACTGATGAAAACAGAGGCTTTCTGGGTGGATTATGGCTGTATTAACCCCCTTCCCCCCAGTTAAGGAGCAAGAGAATTCTGCTAATATTGGAAAGGAATACAAATTGTAATATTTGATATAACAAATTGAGCAGCAGAGCCTTTCCCCCTTGGGGGAAACGGGAAAGGGGGTAAATGAAAGCAGTGTGAATCCGGGAAAGGGGGTGAGTGAATGCAAGTAGCTATCAGGAGGGAACGGGGGTAAGTGAAAGTCCAAGGTTCGGGGTTTAAGGTTCATTTCACAGCACAAATTAAAAACTGTAGGTCTCTTACAAGATCCCGCAGAGCGGGACTTCGCCGTTTCACTCCTCAGCCTGCACGACTTTCCCTGCGCCCTGTGTCCAGAACTTACCGTACGCCGTTCTTTCGCCCCCCGCTTTTGCGGGGCAGGCTCTTCAGGGCTTTACATCATAGAGAGCACTTTACCTCCGGTTGCACCGGAGGTTATTAAAATTGAACCGCTTCACGGTTTCTTCCTTTAACCGCTATCGCGGTTTACCATACCAATAACATATCTGCTATAAATATATGTCGTGAATTCACGTTAAAACAATTTCCTGGTTCCTTTCCGGCTTTGATAATTGAGCAGTAACTTCCATTGGAAGAAGCTTTTCCCCTTTGGGGGATCCCGATAAATCCCGATAGCTCCCGATAGCTATCGGGACGGGACGGGAGGGAAAGGGGGTGAGTGAATGCAGGGAGCTATCGGGACTTCCCCCAGGGTGAAGGAGAAAGAGAATT
>ERZ1026800.352-NODE-352-length-41033-cov-4.507358_pt1 | contig 41033 bp, 37 predicted proteins | sample MGYA00520873_ERZ1026800 | MGnify/ENA primary metagenome ERZ1026800 (study PRJEB33270, sample SAMEA104284475) | anaerobic digester metagenome | biome: Anaerobic digester microbiome; feature: mesophilic sludge digester; material: Anaerobic digester biomass | place...
GCCCAGCCCCGTGTAATTATGTTATCCGTCGGCCTCGGGTTTCTCGATTCCGTCCAGGGCAGGCTTACAAGCCATACTGATAAATTGACGGCAGGCTTGTCGCTCGAAGCCTTTATTTTTATCGAAGGAGTCCCCGAAATATGCAAGTCTTCCTTCAACGGAGGTGTAAGATAAATAAGCCGGTGGTCGGTCCATTCGGCTTTTGCAAGTGTACTGCCGCTGAAAGAGAAATTATCTACTAGAGTCTCACGGCTTTTCATGGAAGGCTTGTTCATAAGCAGCGAGCCGGCCTGAGGCGCACCCGGACCCAGGAAGAACCTGACCGGCGATGCTTCCGGATTCGGATAATCGGGATAGGAAGTCGGCTCCAGCCTGTCGTCGCCCTCACGTACAATCCATGCCTTCGGATCTTTTTCGACATCATTCTCAACCCCGAAAAGATAACGTGTGAACCATCTGTTCATCATCCGGAAGGGTGGTTCGCCTCCATGGCCTCCCTGGTGAAAATACACCTGAAGCGGAACTCCCTTATTCTTAAGCACATCTATAAAACGGATGCTGTGGCTTATCATCACATTCCAGTCGTTGAAACCGTGAGCCATAAGTGTTGCCGCCCTGTAATCGTTCATGTAATTCATAAGGTCGCGCTCAGCCCAGAAATCATTGTAGTCGCCTGTTTTCCTGTCCTGCCTCGCATGCATCACTCCCCGTTTTATAACACTGTCGCAATATTCGCAGTTATCGGGATTTGAATGGATGAAATCGTAAAGGACATCAACATCCTCGCCGATATAGCCTCCCGGACTGCGGACCAGACCGTTGGAACGGTAATAATGGTAATACGAATTGTTTGGAGCAACAGGGATTATGGCCTCAAGTCCCTCAACACCGGTAGTGGCAGCAGCAAAAGGTATCGTTCCGTTATAGGAGGTTCCGATCATACCGACTTTGCCTGTAGCCCAGTATGCTTTTACCTCTTCTGTTCCATCGGGAGTAGTGTAGGCTTTTGCCCTGCCGTTAAGCCAGTCGATAACCGCCTTCGGGGCAAGAGCCTCAATCCTTGTGCCTACCGTCGGACAGCCCTGCGACAAACCGGTCCCCGGAGCTGAGGAATGAACAACAATAAAACCATATGGTACCCATGCCCTTGTCTGGGAAGTGGATATCACCGGCCGCTGACCCCTCCTCTGAATGGGAGGCATCTTCGCCCTTTCCGGAGGATCGGCATCCAGTTCCTGCCTCACGTTCCAGAAATACTGACTTGCCGATGACCCAGTACCCGCGAAATATGGACTCGATTCGTATACAACGGGCAGCTTCAGACCATCTGTCTCAGTCTGCGCGGGACGGGTTACATCAACATGCATCCTGTCTTTCCGGCCGTCACCGTCGGTGTCAAACTCAGTCTCCACCCAGAGATCATGACGTATCCATTCCTCAGGATCTTCAAATTCAGGTATCCTCTGAGCCTCACCGTTCAGAATAACAGGAACAACCAACGACCTGTCCCTGCCGGATTCAAGGCTTGATTTATCTACAGTCTGGGAATTAATTCCTGACTGAAAAAATACAGCTGTAAGAGCTGAAATAAAAAACATTTTTAAAAACTTCGGCATATCTGATTTGGAATAAGATTCTTATCTTTTCTTTTACAAAGAAACTGATTTTCCCAGAATAAAACCCGGAAAAATATCAGCACAAAACAATGACTTCAGTGGCTTGATCACCGGAGCCGGTATCACTACGACAAGTAACAATCTCGCGGCATAACAGTCCGGATTCTGAATTTGGCTTTCAGCGCCGCGATAACAATGTAATAACAGCATAATCTCCTGCATTGCAGCACGATTACAAAAACCTAAGCCGGAGAGACGGTACAGACAGGGATTTAACGGAACATTTTCCTAAATTCGCATGTTCGTTGTTTAACAGTAAAACAAGCAAGAACCTGAAATTCTTTTTATCAGATAATTAATTTAAACTCCATGAAAAAACATCTCCTCCTTTCACTGCTTGCACTGACAGTGCTTTCAGCTACATTATTCTCCCAGCAGGCCCTTTTCGGAGGGGCAACCATCACTTCTCCCGAGATCAATGCCGACAATTCAGTCACGTTCAGATTCCAGGCACCCGATGCAAAGGAAGTAAAGCTGACAGGCGACTGGATGCCTGCCCAGGGCTGGACTCCGGGTTCGGAACTAATGACTAAAGACGATAAAGGCCTCTGGTCCTACACCACCGCTCCCCTTGCCTCCGACCTGTACAGCTATTCATTTATAGTCGACGGTATCAGAAATACCGACCCCAATAATGTCTACATGATCAGGGACGTGGCCACTGTAACCAACGTGTTTATCGTGGGAGGCGGAAAGGGCGACCTTTACCAGGTTAACAATGTCCCCCATGGAACGGTTGCAAGAAGATGGTACGACTCCCCCTCGCTGGGAATGAAAAGACGGATCACCATCTACACCCCGGCAGGATACGAGAGCTCGAAACAGAAATACCCGGTACTTTACCTGCTTCACGGAATGGGAGGCGACGAAGAGGCCTGGATAAACCTTGGAAGAACATCCCAGATCCTGGATAACCTGATTGCCCAGGGAAAAGCCTTGCCAATGATCGTGGTGATGCCTAACGGGAATGTCGCTCAGGAAGCCGCTCCCGGAGAATCAAGCCTCGGTTTCCAAAAACCGACCATGCAGCTCCCGAATACCATGGACGGGAAATATGAGGAAACTTTTATGGATATCGTGGCCTTCGTGGAAAGTAATTACAATGTTATAACAGAGAAATCGGGCCGGGCAATAGCCGGTCTGTCGATGGGAGGCTATCACTCACTGCATATCTCAAGATTCCATCCTAACAAGTTCGACTATATTGGACTCTTCTCAGCAGCAATAATGAACGATCCGAATAATACATCCAAAGTCTATGAGAATTTCGATGAAACCCTTCAGCAACAGCTTAAGAATGGCTTCAAATTATACTGGATCGGTATCGGCAAGACCGACTTTCTTTACAAAACCAACGTCGAATTCAGGAGCAAGCTCGACGCGATAAAATTTCCGTATGTTTACAGGGAAAGCGAAGGCGGACACACCTGGACGAACTGGAGAACCTACCTGTCGGAACTGGCGCCTCAACTTTTCAGATAATTAATTGAATAATAACAAAAATATAATATGACAGATTTTGAATTTTACAACCCGGTAAAAGTGTTTTTCGGGAAGGAGCAGTTCCCGAAAATCTCAACTCAGATTCCTGCAGGAAGCAAAGTGATGTTTCTCTACGGTGGGGGAAGCATAATGAAAAACGGTGTCTATGACAGGGTAAAGGCTGCACTGGAAAGATTTGAAGTTACGGAGTTCGGCGGAATTGAGCCCAATCCCCTGTACGAAACTGCCATGAAGGCTGTGGAAATCGCGAAGGAAAAGAATATCGACTTCCTTCTGGCAGTGGGTGGCGGATCGGTTATCGATGCCACAAAATTCATTGCCGCTGCTATCCCCTACAGATTCGGCGACCCCTGGAATATTCTTGCCAAAGGAATGCCCGTAGTTTCCGCCGTCCCCCTGGGTGTGGTACTTACTCTTCCTGCAACGGGAAGCGAAATGAACAAGAACGCTGTGATAAGCAGAAAATCCACCGATGAAAAACGCTCCTTCGGATCTCCGTTGGTGTTCCCGAAGTTTTCCTTTCTCCTGCCCGATGCAGCCGGAACTCTTCCCAAACGCCAGGTAGCCAACGGTATTGTCGATGCATTCGTGCATGTCACAGAACAGTATCTTACCTATCCGGTCAATGCTCCCATACAGGACAGATTCGCGGAAGCCATACTCATTACACTGATCGAACAGGCGCCGGCGGTATACGAAAACCCTGCCGACTACGAGGCAATGTCGAACCTGATGTGGTCAGCTACCATGGCCCTGAACGGACTTATCCAGTGCGGTGTGCCGGGCGACTGGTCGGTTCACAGCATAGGACACGAACTGACTGCCCTTCACGGGATCGATCATGCAAGAACGCTGGCAATAGTACTGCCAGGGCTCTGGAAAACCCTCCTGGAAGAAAAGAAGGGCAAACTGGTGCAGTTTGCCGAAAGAGTGTGGAAGATTACTGAAGGAAGCGATGATGAACGTGCCCTTAAAGCGATAGATAAAACAGTTGAATTCTTTGAATCGCTCGGAGTGCCGACCCGTCTGAGTGCCTATAACGTCAAAGCCGATACTATCGACAAGATAGTTTCGAGATTCGAGGACAGGAAATGGCTCGAACTGGGCGACAGGGGACTTACTACACCGGAAACGACAAGAAAAGCGCTGACACTGCAGCTGTAAGCGCAGGGCGGTCGTACCAGTCTTGCGGTCATGCGGTCTTGCGGTCGTGCAGTCTCTTCGCCCTGTGCCCTGTGCCCTGAGCCCTGTGCCCTGCGCCCTGTGCCCTGTGCCCTGCGCCCTGCGCCCTGTGCTCTGCGCCCTGTGCCCTGTGCCCTGTGCCCTGTGCCCTGTGCCCTGTGCTCTGTGCCCTGTGCCCTGTGCCCTGTGCCCTGTGCCCTGTGCCCTGAGCCCTGTGCCCTGTGCTCTGCGCTCTGTGCCCTGCGCCCTGTGCCCTGAGCCTTATGCCCTGCGGTTTTCTTCTCGTTTTACAAATAGTTCTTCGAAAAAATGTATAAAAACACAAAAAGTCGTTTGTAAAAATGTATATTTGTACAAAATATCAGGAATGAGAAGAACCAAATGGGCGGAATTAGTTGCATGGAAAAACTCTCCAGGGAGGAAGCCCCTGATTATTCGCGGTGCCCGACAGGTTGGGAAGACCTGGCTGATGAAGGAATTTGGCAGAACTGAATACGCCCAGACTGTTTACCTGAATTTTGAAAAGAACCAGCGTCTGGCAAACCTTTTTGCCGGAGACTTTGATATTAAAAGAATTATCACGGGTATGCAGGCAGAGACGGGACTGATAATCAAGCCTGAAAATACCCTGATTATTTTTGACGAGATACAGAGCGCTCCCCGGGCTATGACTTCATTAAAGTATTTTCAGGAAGATGCAGGTGAATATCACCTTGTTGCAGCCGGGTCACTATTGGGAATGGCGCTCCATTCAGAGGCCTCATTCCCTGTGGGAAAAGTCCAATTCATGGATCTGCACCCCCTGACCTTCCCGGAATTTCTTGAAGCGCTTGGAGAAGATGGACTGGTACAAATACTGGGCTCAGGTGACTGGGAATTAATAACAGCTTACAAATCAAGATATATCGAACGTCTTCGTCATTACTATTTCGTTGGAGGTATGCCTGAAGTTGTTTCGCGGTTTAGCGGGAATGGCAGCTTCAGGGAGGTACGTGATATTCAGAAAGAAATCCTCAACGGTTACGATCAGGATTTTTCAAAGCACGCTCCTCCAACCATTATACCCCGCATCAGAATGCTCTGGAATTCAATACCATCACAGCTTGCAAAGGAAAACAAAAAGTTCATTTACGGACTGGTTAAAGAGGGTTCCCGGGCAAAAGATTATGAACTGGCACTGTCATGGCTGACCGATTGCGGTCAGGTGGAGCGGGTATACAGGGTATCCAAACCTGCCATCCCTCTGAAAGCTTATGAAGACCTGAGCGCCTTTAAATTGTTTCTGGTTGACATTGGATTACTATCTGCTATGACGGATATTGATCCTCATATCCTTCTGGAAGGCAGTAAAATATTGACCGAATTTAAAGGAGCATTAACTGAACAGTATACATTTCAACAGCTTGCAGCTTCAGGAGAGTTTGTTATTTATTATTGGTCCGCTGAACGTTCCACCGCAGAGGTTGATTTTGTTTTACAACATGGGAAAAATATTATCCCTGTTGAAGTTAAAGCAGAAGAGAATCTCCAGGCAAAAAGTCTGAAAGTCTATAGGGAAAAATATAATCCGGGAATTGCAGTCCGCACTTCCATGTCGGATTACCGCCGTCAGGACCAGTTTATTAATCTGCCGCTTTACGCGCTGAACCTCCTGGGTAACTTGTAAAAGATAAAACTACCTGCCCGACTTGCACAAACTGCACAATCGCAGGAACTCAAAAAATAATATCGTTTCAGGTAAAATATTTGTCGAATAACAATAAGCAGGATATCGTTTATCGATAAAAATTCGTGTGGTTTTCCTCGGTCCTGCGGTCTTGCGGTCTCTTCGTCTCCTCTTCTCCTCTTCGCCCTGCGCTCTGTGCTCTGTGCCCTGTGCCCTGTGCCCTGTGCTCTGTGCCCTGCGCTCTGTGCTCTGTGCCCTGCGCCCCGCAGTCACTAAAACAGACCGGGGAAGATTGCTGACACCGGAGGTGTCATCTTCCAATAGCCCGGGTATCGCCCCGGGAAAATGGCGCCCCACAACAGGTATAACCCCGGAGGGGTTGACTTCACTGCATTCGATTCGATATTCGAGGTTCAAGATTCAAGTCACATCAAACAGCTAAATCTTCATCGTAAAAGACTTGCATGACCTGCACGACTTGCACGACTTGTCACTGTGCCCTGCGCCCTGTGCCCTGAACCCCGTGCCCAGCACCCTGTGGCCTGAGCCCCGATCCGTCCGACATTACTGTCCAGCTCCGCCGCGGAGCCCTGTCCCCGCTTTCCCGGCAAAAAACTATCTCACCCGGAACGGATGGGTTTGCCTGGATAGTCCCCACCTGGAAAGGAAGAATAACAACCAAACCGGTCTCCCCGGTCTTAATATTCATCTTCCCTATGCCCGAAGGACCCTCTTCCATGTTACCCGGACCTATATTCGCATCGATCTTCATGCCTGAAGCTATCCTTCTTTCCGCTTCAGCCTTGCCTATACGGTAGTAAACCCAGTCCTCACCGGCATCGAGGGCCATGCTGCCACCGGCGCCAACCTCAGCCGGAATGGTTCCGCATACTCTCTGGTATTCATTTTCCGCCTTAAGCTGTCCGGCTTCGCTGTCGGCAAACAACCCGTCCAGATCGACCTCAACAATCTGGACCGGTCCGGGCTTCGTCTGCCCCACCTGGCGGAGGTTCATACGCATGAAATACAGCATCATCGACTTTGAAGCAAGAGTCTGCACCCCCATGTAAGCGCCTTCAGTTACCTGGACTATGTCGCCGCTCTCTTCATTGACCGCCAGAGTCTCGCCCGGAACCCTTCGCGAACGGAACACAAGCCACTTCCCGTCGGCAGTCCACTGCCGCTGAGTATTATAAATCTTTGAATTACCCGACTGGCTGCTCGTCAAAATGGTCTGCTGAACCCCGGTAAGCGGATCAGTCACTACCTTCTTCTCCGAAGGAAAGCGGCGACCGATCTGAGCCCCGGCAGGAAAAGTCAGAAGGAAGGTACTGAAAAGGATACAGCTGATAATCAGTGATCGCATGTCATTAGTTTTGGGGTCTTGCAGGTCACGCAGGTCATGCAGGTCATGCAGGTCATGCAGGTCTTGCAGGTCCTTTCAATTGGCAGGACTTGCACGACCTGCAAGACTTGCAAGACTTTTATTTAGACCAGCTTTTTATATTTAATTCGCTTCGGTGTTGTGTCTGCAACACGTCTTTTGTAATTTTCCTCGTATTCCGAGTAATTGCCTTCAAACCACACCACCTTTGAATCGCCCTCAAAGGCAAGCATATGGGTTGTAATCCTGTCGAGAAACCATCTGTCGTGCGAGATAATCACCGCGCAGCCAGCAAAGTTTTCCAGCCCTTCTTCGAGGGCCCTGAGGGTGTTAACATCAATGTCGTTCGTGGGTTCGTCGAGAAGAAGGACATTCGCACCCGACTTGAGAGTCAGGGCCAGGTGCAGCCTGTTGCGCTCGCCTCCTGAAAGTACCGCGCATTTCTTCTCCTGATCGGCCCCGGTGAAGTTGAACCTCGAAACATAGGCCCGGGCATTTATAAGCCGGTTACCCACCATAACATCGTTCTGTCCTCCTGAAATCACCTCATAAACCGTTTTCTCCGGATCGATCTCTGAATGAGACTGGTCGACATATCCCAGGACAACAGTCTCGCCTACCTCAAACTCTCCTTTCGTTGCTTTCTCCTGCCCCATTATCATACGGAAAAGAGTTGTCTTGCCGGCTCCGTTCGGACCGATAACACCTACAATGCCATTGGGCGGAAGATCGAAATCCAGGTCCTCGAAAAGCAGCTTGTCGCCATACGATTTGGCCACGCCCTTTGCCCTGATAACCTTGTCGCCAAGCCTGGGACCGTTGGGTATGAATATCTCGAGCCTTTCCTCCTTGGCCTTCACATCCTGGTTGAAAAGATTTTCGTATGCGTTCAGACGGGCTTTTGATTTTGAATGGCGGGCTTTGGGCGACATCCTTACCCATTCCAGTTCCCGTTCAAGCATCTTCCTTCTTTTTACATTGCCTTTTTCCTCTATTTCCAGACGTTTTGCCTTCTGTTCGAGCCACGATGAATAGTTTCCCTTCCAGGGAATGCCTTCGCCCCTGTCGAGCTCCAAAATCCATCCCGCGACATTGTCGAGAAAATACCTGTCGTGTGTTATACAAATAACAGTGCCGCGATACTGCTTAAGGGTAGTCTCGAGCCAATGTACAGATTCGGCATCGAGATGATTGGTCGGCTCATCGAGCAGCAATATGTCGGGCTGCTTCAGAAGAAGCCGGCAAAGGGCAACCCTTCTCCTCTCACCTCCTGAAAGAATGCTCACACTGGTGCCGCTGTCGGGACATCTGAGTGCATCCATTGCCCTTTCGAGCCTGTGATCGATATTCCATCCGTCGGTGTAGTCGATCTTCTCCTGAAGCAATGCCTGACGGTCCATCAGTTGTTGCATCCGGTCGGGATTCTCATAAACCTCCGGATCCCCAAATTGCTCATTTATCGATTCATACTCCGATATAAGATCAATCGTTTCCCTGACACCCTCCTCCACAACCTCCCTTACAGTCCGGCTGTCGTCAAGAAGAGGATCCTGGGGCAGGTGACCCACGGTATAACCCGGAACGAAAGTAACTTCGCCCTGGTACTCTTTTTCAATTCCGGCAATTATCTTCAAAAGGGTGGATTTCCCCGATCCGTTAAGACCTATTATTCCGATTTTGGCTCCCAGAAAGAAGGAAAGGGATATGTCCTTAAGAACCTGTCGATGAGGAGGGAATGTCTTCCCAACCCGGTACATCGAGAAAATAATCTTATTGTCGTCAGCCATGGATAATTTTTTACGACAATTTAGAAAAAAAAGAACTCCTGTCAAATGCCTGCCCGCGAAAGGCTATGACCACGGCTGACGGAGAAAAGCAGCTCTGAATTTCAGACTACGACCGGGCCACTCTTACCGGAATTGGTTTTTTGGGCTTCGAACAGTTTGATCGTTTCGTCCTGCAACAGCACCCAGAGGGAATAGACTCCTATGAGAGTCCCGATAGGGATATTCAGGCATCCTACAGCCGCAATAATCATCACAATGATCCTTGCCCAGGGCTGAAACGAAAGAAGCCCTATACCGCCTACAAGCCCTAACGTAGACAAAAATCCGATGAGCAGTGGCAGGCTCGCCGATAAAAAGTTGATAACCATAGCGGCGATCTCTTCGTTGCCGACAAAACCATGAGCAAACCTCAGTGCAAAAAAGATTGCCATCGCGGCTATCAGACCAATAAAACCCATACCAATATGTATGGCTCCGACTACAGTCACATGTTTCTTCATTTTATTAATATCTTCCATGACAGTAATGTTTTAATTCCTTTTGATTTCAATTCCTGATAAATGACATCCTTTTTGAAGAATAGTTGCATCAAAATACCTAATATTGTTTTAAAATTTTCGTTTTTGAATTAAAAGAAAGGCACAATACTTGCATATGTTAATTTTGAAAAAACCCGGAATATGAAACGGATATTAGCTATCGCCACATCATTCATCCTTTTTTCCATGGCTTTCGTATCATGCGAACCATTGGGATCATGCAAGATATGTCGTGAAATAACCTACCAGACCGGGAAGGGGATAATCAGCGAAGGCCCCGAAATCAAGTATTGCGATGCCGACCTTATTGCTATCGAAACCCAGCGCGATGTCGTAATTGGCGACAAACGATACTATTGGGAGTGCAGATAATAAATCCTGACCTTTCAGCTTTGACGAACGTCCGTATTCTTTGACGAACGCCAGTTTTCTTTGACGAATACCTTTTATTATTGGGTCCCCGGCATTATTTTTGTTTATAAGTTGTTAATAACTGTGCTTGCTAAAAAGGCGGACAATTATTAGTTGTTGTAATTTAGTATCAGTCAAATTCAATTTTAAATGTCCTTGAACTTCAGCAGTTTAGAATTAACAGACAAGACCATTGTCATTGTCGAGGATGACGTACCTTCCAGCAGGTACTATGAAACCCTCCTCCTGAGCTCAGGGGCTGAAGTGGTAAAATTTCGTACGGGAAGGGATTTTATCGATTTCGTGAACACAGATAACAGAAAAATCGACCTGGTGATAATGGATTTCCTGATTCCGCTGGTTAATGGTATCGACTGCACCAGGATGTTTAGAAAAACAAGAAAGAATGTCCCGGTTCTGATGATCACGGCCTATTCATCCGAACAATCAAAATCAGACGCCTTTTTAGCCGGATGCACAGAATATATCCTGAAGCCGGTTTACCCGGAAAAAGTCTACGCCCTGCTTGAAAAATACCTCAAACAGGAAGAAAAGCAGCCCATTTACCGTTCCTGAGAATCGTTTTTATTGTTGCTTTCCTGCATTTTCAATGCCGGCGGCAGATTTTATTGCCTAATTCCCGAGAGCCCTTTGCCTGCCCACGTATTCCGCGTAGTATCCCTCAAGCTTCCCGTTGATCTCCCCAGCAATCTCCTCCTGACCGTATTTTTCGCAGAAAGCCGCTGCCCTTGCCGTGTACTGAATGGCTGACTGTATCTCATACTCCGCGGAACTCAGGACATACGGATTCTGCTTCAGGAAATATTCGAGCCTCCCAAAATAATAAGCGCTCATATCCCTGGTCAGTTCAACAGCCCTGGCAGAATCGCCTGCAGCAAAATATCCCTCTATCAGGTCGGTGAAATACGTATCGTAAGGGAATTTGTTAACCGGCAGCGACTCCATGCAGCTGTTAAGGACAGTCAGGGCCTTCTCATTCTTGCCTTCTGCTGCAAGTGACTTTGCCAGACGGGCATAGACCAGTCTGGACCTGATGACCATCAGAGTTCTTATATGATGATAGTCGAGGTTGACATCCGGATCGGCGGCTCCGCCCCAGACAAATTTGTTCGCAATGTTATCATACAGGATATCTGTATCAATACGCCCGTACTCATACCAGTTAGTGATTTCCGACTTGATGGGAACAAGCCTGTAGGCAAGCCCCTCGAGCTGGAAATATTCTTCAAGCCCCAGGGCATCATCATGATATCCGGTGACATAGTAAATGGGACGCTCCCAGTTGTTATGCGCGAGAATATCAAGAAGAATCAGCTGGCTCTTCAGTATAGAGCTTCCCTTCAGCTTGATATCAATATAAGGGACTATCTTGCCGGCATCCTCAGGCTTTACAGTCCCCGAGGCCAGTACTTTCGCCGAATCGACGGGAATCCTGATGGTCCTTGACGGGATTACGTCAAGTATTTCATTTGCAGATAACTGTATCTTCGTGGCCTTGTTATCGCTCATTATCCAGTCGATAACCGTGGAAATACTTACCGGGTCAGTCGTCTTTTCAACAATGAAAACCTGGTTGTTCACTCCGTCATAATACTTCTGCGGAGGCAGGGTGACAGGCAGCGGGGCAGACTCATATACAGCCCTCTTCATCTGGTTGATGTACCAGTCGGTATTGAGAAGCATCAGATTGCAGACTCTTACATCAGTCCTTACTCCTTCCACTTCCTGTGCATACCATAGGGGGAAGGTGTCATTGTCGCCATTTGTAAAGAGAATGGCATTCGGGGCACAGGAATTGAGGTAATTGAAAGCTACATCGCGGGCAAGGTAACGTCCCGACCGGTCGTGATCGTCCCAGTTCTGAACGGCCATAAGCACCGGCACAACCATACACAGGGTGCCGGCAGCCGGGGCGGAAAGCTTCTCTCCAAGCAGGCCCGACAACGCTTCGTACATGGCAAGCACTCCCAGACCGATCCACACCGCGAAGAAATAAAAGGATCCTGCATAGGCATAATCCCTCTCCCTGGGCTGGTTTGGATACTGGTTGAGGTATAACACTATGGCGGCTCCCGTCATCAGGAATAAAAGAAGCACCACCCACCAGTTTTTGAAATCGCGGTTGAACTGGTAGAATATGCCAACCAGCCCAAGCAGTAAGGGAAGAAGGTAATAAACATTCCGCGATGTATCCTCCTTCATACCCGGAGGCAGGTCGGGCGTTCCGGTACGGGGCTCGTCAAGGAATCGTATGCCGCTTATCCAGTTCCCGTTTATTGCCCCACCTGTGCCCTGGGTGTCATTCTGCTTTCCCGCAAAATTCCACATGAAATACCTTAAATACATGTATCCGAACTGGTAAGAGAACATAAACCTGAGGTTTTCACTGAACTTCGGCTTACGGATTATTTCCTTCTCTCCCGACTGTTTTGTTACCGCCACGGGAATCCCCTTAACCTTTCCCCATTCCTTGTACATCTCCTGATGTTCGCTCTGATCACTCCACATCCTGGGGAAAAATGTCAGAAACCTCTCATCATACACTCGCTCCAGATCATACGCGCTGATTATGTATTTCCCATCCTCAAGTACATATTTCGGCTTCCCGTCGGCATAATCGATAACCGGGGCATTGTAATACTGGCCCCGGAAAAGAGGACGCGATCCATACTGCTCCCTGTTCAGGAAATAAAGCAGGCTGAATGGATTTTCGGGCTGATTCTCATTGAGGGGAGGATTGGCATTAGCCCTTATAACTATTATCGCGTTTGCCGAAAATCCTATGAGGATAACCACCACTGAGGTGAGAACGGTGTTGAGTGTTACGCGGTTCTTACCTGCAAGGTACCAGATGAACCAGGCAACCGCGCCCAATACGGCAATATTCAGTACCATTGATCCGGATATCACCCATATGCCCGATAAGAGCATGGCAGCAATAGAAAACATGGCATTCCTTGTCCGCCTGGAGGAGTAAAGGGTAGTCCTGACGGCAAGGAAAAAGAAAACTACAAGCAGGATGAAATGGAATATCATACCGCTGTTGGCAGGCATACCGAGGATATTGACAAAGAACATGTCGAGCCTGCATGAAATTGTGACAAGACCAGGCATGATCCCGTAAAGCAGAAGAGCAAGCACTATAAACGAAATTCCCAGGGAAAGGACAAGACCTTTCCATGAAAATTCATACCTGCGGAAATAATAAACCAGCACAATGGCAGGGATTGCAAGAAGATTAAGAAGATGTACCCCTATGGAAAGCCCCATCAGGAAAGCTATAAGGATGATCCACCTGTTGGCATATTCTTCATCGGCAACATCTTCCCACTTCAATATTGCCCAGAAAACAAGTGCAGTGAAAAATGAGGAGGAAGCATAAACCTCTCCCTCTACTGCCGAAAACCAGAAGGAATCGGAGAAGGCGAAAGCCAGCGCTCCGACTGCGCCTGCTGATATAATTGCTATTGTCCTGGCAGTTCCCGGTTCTTCGTCCTTCCCTACCAGCATTCTCCTTGCAAGATGAGTGATGGTCCAGAAAAGAAAAAGAATGGTGAACGCGCTTGCAAGAGCCGACATGGCATTGATGGTGGCTGCTACCTTCGTGGTGTCGCCAAAGGCAAATAAGGAGAAGAATCTGGCAACAACCATGAACACAGGGTTCCCTGGAGGATGCCCGACCTCCAGTTTGAAGGCCGAAGCAATAAATTCTCCGCAATCCCACAGGCTGGCTGTCGGCTCAAGGGTAAGAAGGTAAGTGATAAGGGCTGCCGCGAATACCATCCAGCCGGATATCGTTTCTGTCAGCTTAAAGTTTTTTCCCATCAGAAAGATCTGGTTTTTCCTGAAATTCATTCAAATGACCGAGCGGTGAAATTACGAAATTTTTCAGACTATGTGCAAATGGAGGCATACCGGCTAATTTTGCTATTTTTGCGCAAATTGCCCTCAATGAAATATCGGCCACTGGTATTAGTCATATATCTTCTTTTTACCGGGATTGCATCAGCCCAGTATTATAACACGGGCCAGGATCCGGCTTCCCTGAGATGGATGCAGATCGTTACCGACAGGTTCACCGTTATATACCCGAAGACATACGGCGATGCCGGAATTGATTTTGCCCGGTCGCTCGACAAAGCCTGGTCGCAGCTCTCTGAGATCTACCCGGTTAACAAGTTCAGGATACCGGTTATAATACATAACCATACAATCAAATCGAACGGATATGTTGCCTGGGCTCCCAACAGAATGGAAATATTCCCCACTCCCGAACAAAATTCCATCCCACTCGAAGCAAACACCCAGCTTGCCATCCATGAACTTACCCACGTGATGCAGATGGAATCTCTCAAAAAGGGCTTCACAAAGGCAATGTCGGTTCTGTCAGGACAACAGTTCACGGGAATGGTCTCGGCATTGCTGCCTCTGTGGTACCTCGAAGGCGATGCCGTCTTTACTGAATCGGTGCTGACAGGCTCAGGGCGCGGAAGAACACCTTCATTTCAGAAACATCTCAAGGCCCTGATGCTGGAAAAGGGCAATGTATTCTCCTACGACAAATCAGTCAACGGGTCATTCAGGGACCATGTTCCCGACCACTACCATTACGGCTACCAGATGATGGCATGGTCGTACTACGGATACGACAAACAGATATGGCGCAAAGCCCTCAACCTGACCGGAAATGCTCCCTTCCTGATTAATCCTGTGAACATTAGCCTCCGAAAGTCAGCCTCGCTGACAAAAAAACGGCTTTTCGACGAAACTTTCGATTCGCTAAAGACAATCTGGACAAAGGATGATGCCAGATCGGCAAGCCTGAACTATACTGTCCTGAATCCCGACAAAGGAAAGGAATTCATTTCTTACCATTCGCCTGTCCGGGCTGGCAAGGATACCATAATAGCAGTAAAAACTTCTCTTTCCGAGCCCGCATCATTCGTCATAATAAGGCCCTCGGATAACAGCGAGAAAAGGATCCACTTCCCGGGTTATATCAATCCTTATTTCATATCCTGTGGAAACGGAAAGCTTGTATGGGTCGAAACTCATTCCGACCCAAGATGGGCAAACAGGGAGTGGTCGGAGATAATGCTTATGGACATCAGTACAAACAGGGTAAGGCGGCTGACGAAAAAGACCAGGTACATATCAGCTTCCCTTTCTCCCGATGGAACCCTTGTGGCAGCCGTCGAAAACAAGCCCGGCAATGTTAACACACTGAATATCCTCGATGCTTACAGCGGTGAGAAACTTCATTCAACAGGCACTCCCGGCAATACCCCGCTCCAAAGGCCGCAGTGGGACGACACAGGAAGAAATATTACCGTGATCAATATGGATGAAAAGGGAGAAGGCATACTTCGCTTCAACCTTGAAAACAAAAGCTGGCAAACGCTGGTGGAGACAGGTACGGACGACATCCAGTCTTCATTCCTCAGAAACGATTCCCTGTTCTATATAAGTTCCCTGAACGGCACCGACAATATCTACCTCCGTAAAGCCGATAATTCAGTAACTCAGCTGACTCGTTCAAGATTCGGAGCAAGCGACCTCAGCATAAACGGTTCGGTGATGCTTTTTACCGACTACACTTCATCGGGAAACAATATAAGCAGCGCCGTGATACCGCGGGAACCGGCCGCTGAACCCATAGTACATTCCCATGATTCCTACCTCATTAACCGCTTTGACGCTCAAACGCCTCCGGCCGAAAGCATCTCCGGCAACGTTTACCACCCGTCACCATACAGAAAATGGAAGAAGCTCTTCCGTTTCCACAGCTGGATGCCATTCTATACCGATATTACTAAAATACAGGAGGATCCTTTCTCTGTAACTCCGGGCTTCACCCTGATCACTCAAAACAACCTCAGCACCCTGATATCCACCTTTGGATATGAATACACGGCGGACCAGAGACATAAACTGCATTCAAATATAAAATGGATGGGATGGTATCCCGTCATTGAGACGGGTATTGAATACGGCAACCCGGTCAGCGTGGAAAAGTTCGGCAGGGATGCTGCCGATCCCGACATACTCTCCAACGGATACTCCTGGGAAAACAAAATATCTCTCCCCCTCGTGTTCAGGGGAGGAAGTTTTACAAGGCAACTTTACCTGTCAGCTTCTTCCTCAATAAAAAATGACTACATCTACCTTCGCGAAACCAACAGCTACGACAAGCTGCAGAACCAGTTGACGGGAAGGTTCTATTTCTCGAATTACAGACGCTACGCGGTCAGGGATATATACCCTTCATACGCACAGACAATCGATCTGAATTATTCCGCTTATCCCTTCGATAAAGCTATTTACGGGGATATCCTGTCGGGGAAGCTTTCACTGTATTTCCCGGGATTACTGAAAAACCATGGCTTCAGGCTGAGATTGGAAGCCGAGCAACAGAATCCTGAAAAGTTTGTTCTTAGAAACAGAATTGGTTTTGCCAGGGGCTATATAGGAGCCAGAAAGCCTGATATCGATGAATGGTATGAGAATATTGTCTCCATGCAACTGCTTACCGCTTCGGTCGATTACTATATGCCCATTGCCTATCCTGACTTCAGGCTGGGGGGAATACTGTACATGACAAGGATCAGATCCGATTTTTTCTATGACCAGTCGGTTGGATCTGACAGTTATGCTTTTGTTTCCGTCCTTGATGAAGGAAGAAGAATCATCAGGAATGAATACCATAATTACAGAGAGAAATTCGAGTCGTTCGGGATTCAGCTGATGACCGATTTCTACCTTTTCAGAATACCTTTTATGATGTCATCGGGTGTCGAGGCTTCCTGGCGTGATATCGGGGAAACCCCATACCTTAAAATGCTGTTCAGCATTGATATCTTCGGTATGAATATAGGCAAAGGAAAAGGGATAGCGGGACACTGGCTCTGACTCTAAAGCTCCCTTGCAGTTTTCATTATAAGCTTCCAGGCTTTCTCAACATGCTTCGGTGTGACATTTGTCTGACCGATAACCATCCGCAGCGTGTAAATCCCGTTGACGGTGGTATGAGTGAGGTAAATCTTCCCCGTGTCATTCAGCCTGTGGTTCAATGTTTCATTGATCCGGTTGATCTCATCGTCGTCCTTTCCGGCAGGCCTGTACCTGAAACAAACCACGTTCAGCGTGACCGGAGCAAGAATCTGGAAATCATCTTCGCGTATTATAAGTTCCGCGAGCCGCTTGGCTATCCTTATATGTCCTCGCACCTTGTCACGAAGCCCTTCAACACCATACATCCTCATTACGCTCCAGAGCTTGAGGGCCCTGAACCTTCTCCCCAGTGGAATTCCCCAGTCGCGGTAATCATTCACCTCACCCCTGGTCCTTGTCCGGAGATACTCGGGCAGTATCTCGAATGTCCTGATCAGATAAGCAGGGTTCTTAACGAAATAAGCCGAGCAGTCGAAGCCGGTGAACATCCACTTATGAGGATTGAAAACTATTGAATCGATGAATTCCTTTCCATCAAGCATCCACTGGTATTCCGGAAGGATAAGGGCTGTACCACCCATCGCGGCGTCGACATGAAACCAGATACCGTTCTCGGCGCATATCCTGCCTATCGACTTCAGTGGATCGATGGCGGTTGTTCCGGTTGTGCCAAGTGTGGCTATGACACAACAGGGCTTCAGACCGGCTGATTTATCATTCTCTATGGCTTCCCTGAGTTTCTTCACATCTATGGTGAAATCCTTCCTGACAGGTATCTTCACCATGTTTTCCCTCCCGATACCGCTTATTTTAACTGCTTTTTCTATTGAGGAATGTGTCTGCTCGGAGCAATATATCCTTAATCCGGGAAATGAAGCCGCACCTTCTTCATTGATCCTGAAATCGGTGGCTTTCTCCCTTGCTGTAAGAATCGCGGCAAGGGTCGAAGTCGAAGCCGAATCCTGAATAACTCCTTCGAAGGTATTGGGAAGCTTTATAAGATCCCTCAGCCAGATCATCATCTTCTCTTCGAGTTCAGTGGCTGCAGGCGATGTTTCCCATATCATGCACTGGGCTCCCAGGGTCGCCGTTATCATCTCGGCAAGTATGGACGGGCCGCTGGTATTAGCCGGAAAATACGCGTAGAAATTGGGGCTCTGCCAGTGACTCATACCCGGCATAATGATCTCGTCCAGATCCTTCATGAACGATTCAAACGACTCAGGCTTTACAGGAGGATCATCGGGCAGTTTAGTGAATACCTCTCCCGGCTTTACAGACGATTTGACCGGATACTTCTCAACCTCATCCATATAAGCAGCCATCCAGTCGACCAGTTCATGGGCGTGTTTCCTGAATTCATCGGAAGTCATCAGAAATGAGTTTATTTTACCGACTCGGCCAGCAGGATGATCTTGTTGGCCTTTACTTCAATAACACCGCCGTTGATCTCAAATGATGATTCAGTATCTGCAATATCGACAAGGATCACCGGTCCGTTCTCCAGGGTTGAAATAATAGGGGCATGGTCCTTCAGCACCTGAAAAGAACCTTTCTTTCCGGGAACTCTTACTGATTTGACCTCCCCTTCATATACTTTTTTATCGGGAGTGATGATTTCTAGCTTCATTTTGAATTCGTTGCTCGTTAATGTTAAAGCGTCGCGCGATGTGCGGCGCGCTTACTTCGACTGCGCGAGTATCCTCTCCCCTTTTTCAATCGCGTCCTCGATGGTACCGACAAGCATGAATGCTGCTTCCGGATACTGGTCCACTTTTCCTTCAAGGATCATATTAAAGCCCTTAATGGTATCCTCTATCGATACAAGAGCTCCCTTTATGCCCGTGAACTGTTCGGCCACATGGAAAGGCTGTGAGAGGAACCTCTGAACCCTTCTTGCCCTGTGCACGGTCAGCTTGTCCTCCTCCGAAAGCTCATCCATACCGAGGATGGCAATGATATCCTGCAGCTCATTGTATCTCTGAAGGATCTGTTTGACGCGCTGGGCGCAGTTGTAATGTGCTTCTCCAACGATGTTGGCAGTAAGTATCCTGGATGTCGAATCAAGCGGATCAACAGCCGGATAGATACCGAGCTCGGAGATCTTACGGCTCAGAACCGTGGTGGCATCGAGGTGGGCAAATGTTGTCGCGGGAGCGGGGTCGGTAAGGTCATCGGCCGGTACATATACTGCCTGAACAGATGTGATGGAACCGTGACGCGTCGATGTAATACGCTCCTGCATTATTCCCATCTCGGTTGAAAGAGTAGGCTGGTAACCCACGGCTGAAGGCATACGGCCCAGAAGAGCAGAAACTTCCGATCCGGCCTGGGTAAAACGGAAAACATTGTCCATGAAGAAAAGGATATCCCTTCCGCCACTCTTTCCGTCACCATCCCTGAAGTGTTCTGCTACCGAAAGTCCGGAAAGTGCAACCCTTGCCCTTGCTCCGGGAGGCTCATTCATCTGGCCGAAGACAAGTGCCAGTTTCGATTCCTTGAGAGCATCCATATCAACCTTCGTGAGATCCCATCCTCCCGATTCCATATTCTCAATAAAATCCTTGCCATAGTCTATTACACCGGCTTCAAGCATCTCGCGCAGAAGGTCGTTACCTTCCCTGGTCCTTTCTCCGACACCGGCAAAAACCGATAATCCGGAATAGGCTTTGGCAATATTGTTGATAAGCTCCAGGATAACAACTGTTTTTCCTACTCCTGCACCGCCAAACAGACCGATCTTCCCTCCCTTGGAATAAGGCTCGATAAGGTCGATAACCTTAATCCCCGTGTAAAGAACCTCCTTTTCCGTTGACAGTTCATCATATGGAGGTGGTTTCCTGTGGATAGGATATCCTCCCTCCTTGTCAAGAGGACCTATCCCGTCGATAGCATCACCGGTCACATTCATGAGTCGTCCCTTGATCTGGTCACCTATCGGCATCGTGATAGGCGATCCGGTAGCTATCACATCCATGCCCCGGCGCAATCCGTCAGTTGAGTCCATAGCAATGGTCCTGACTGTATTCTCGCCGATATGCTGCTGACACTCAACGATAAGGGATGAGCCGTCATTCCTTTTGATCTCAAGGGCATCATAAATATCAGGCATCTCAGCACCCTGCATGTCAAACACCACGTCAACCACCGGGCCGATGATCTGGCTTATTTTCCCAGTATTCTTTGCCATAAATCCGAATTATTATTGTTGTTTAACTAAGTTTTCCTTAAAATTCAATTCATTATATCCTTAATGATCCCTCCCCATGAGCGATCCTGCCATCTGGATCAGTTCAATCTTTCGATCGGCCGCCGCTCCGGCTTTCTCCAGAAAATCCATGGCGGTACCGTGATAGTCTTCCATCTGACTCTCTGCAAATGCCCTGATCCTGAGCTGGTCATAAAAATCAGTCACTTCCTTCACCTTGACAGCCGGATCGTTCCCGGCTGTATATAACTCATTAAGCTTCTTCCTCTGATCGGCCGTGGCAATTTCCATGGCTTTCACATAAAGAAAGGTCTTCTTGCCGGCGATAATATCTCCTCCCGTGGTCTTGCCGAATACCTTCTTATCGCCATAGGTGTCCAAAATATCATCCCTGATCTGAAATGCAAGCCCGAGATTCCTCCCGAATTCATACATCAGGTCTGCTTCCCTGTCGTCAGCTCCGCCGAACAATGCCCCTATCCTCGCGGATGTGGCTATCAGCATTGCCGTCTTGAGTTCAATCATCCTGATATACTCGTCCCTCGACACGATCGTGGCTTTTTCAAAATCCATATCCAGCTGCTGACCTACACATACTTCTATCGCGGTCTTGTTGAAGATCCTGAAAACCTTCTGCAGCAGGTGGGGCGGACTCTGGAGCAGGCAATCATTGGCCATAAAGGCCATAATATCGCCAGAGAGTATCGCCTGATTGACGTTCCATTTCGTGTGAACAGTGGGAAATCCTCTTCTGACTGAAGCCTTATCCATTATGTCGTCATGCATAAGAGTGAAATTGTGAAAGATCTCCAGTCCCGTGACCGGTATCACAGCCTCATCTATCTTGTCACTGTACATGTTACACGCGAGCAGGGCCAAAACAGGCCTGAGTCGTTTTCCTCCTATGGAAAGGACATACTTCACCGGATCAGTCAGCCTTTCCGACTCATTATTGTAGGCAAGGTTGACAAGTGATGTGTCGATTATTTTCTTCAGTTCCGGTTGAGTATACATATCCCTTCAGCTATCAGAATTATATATCTTATCCCTTCAGCGCCTCTGCACCGCTAACAACTTCAAGTATCTGGTTGGTGATGGCTGCCTGCCGTGCCTTGTTATACTGCAGGGTAAGATCTTCTATCATGGTCGTGGCATTATCCGTAGCCTTGTGCATTGCCGTCATCCTGGCGCCGTTCTCGGCAACAAAGGAATCGAGTACAGCCTTGTAAAACTGTATCTTCAGCGATTTCGGGATGAGTTCCTTAATTATCTCCTCCTTGCCGGGCTCATAAATGTAGTCGGTACTGAGAAAAGTCTTAAATTCTTCCTCAACCGACTCGACAGGAAGAAACACCTCCCTGGTAAGCTGCTGAACAGCCGCGTTCTTGAAATGGTTGTAAACCAGCTCCACCTTATCGTATTCGCCGGTGGTGTAAGCCTGCATAACCCTTTCGGCAATGCCCGCGGTCCCTTCGAAGCTGAGATCGTTGAGAAGATCATTGTATTCGGCAACTATTGGAAACTTCTGCTTCCTCAGGTTGTCAAACCCGTTCTTGCCTATCGTAAGGAATCTGACATTGCCATTTTTGTACTGGTCGAGATAATCCTCGGCAACAATCCTCCTGGCTTCCTTTATCACGTTCGAATTGAAAGCGCCGCACAAGCCGCGGTTTGATGTTACAACCACTATCAGCACATTTTCAGGCTCTCCTTCCCTTGCCGCGTAGATATTTTCAACATCCATCTCCGCGAGACTTTGTGAGAGATTCACAAGTATGTCGTGAAGCTTGTTTGCATAAGGTCTTAGCCTGACAATCTTATCCTGCGCTCTCCTCAGTTTGGCGGCTGATACCATCTTCATCGCCGATGTTATCTGCCGTGTCGACTTGACTGAGGCTATCCTTACCCGTATTGCTTTTAAATTGGACATTCAAGTTTAAGTTTTTCAGTTTCCCCGGCCGGTTTAGGGTTTGTATTTTTGTGCAAGTTCTTGAGCAGTCTTCTCAAGAGTGGCGGTAATATTGTCATTAATTACGCCTGCTCCGAGCTGGTCGAGCACATCCCGGTGCTTCAGTTCAAGGTATTCGAGATATTCATTTTCAAATTCCTTTACCTTGTTGACAGGAACGTCTTTCAGCAGTCCCATTGTTCCGCAGAAAATTATTGCGATCTGCCTTTCAACCGGCATGGGAGCATACTGACCCTGCTTCAGGATTTCAACGTTCTTTGCACCCTTGTTGAGGATTGCAAGCGTGGCTGCATCGAGATCGGAGCCGAATTTCGAGAAGGCTTCGAGTTCGCGGTACTGTGCCTGGTCAACCTTAAGGGTACCCGCGATCTTCTTCATCGATTTGATCTGGGCATTACCTCCTACCCTCGACACCGAAATACCGACGTTGATTGCAGGGCGCACACCCGCGTTGAAGAGGCTTGATTCAAGGAATATCTGACCGTCGGTGATAGATATCACGTTGGTAGGAATGTACGCGGCCACGTCGCCCGCCTGCGTTTCAATAATAGGAAGCGCTGTAAGCGATCCTCCTCCCTTTACCATATGACGTATCGACTCGGGGAGGTCGTTCATATGCCTGGCAACGTCGTCCGATTCGATTATCTTGGCTGCTCTTTCAAGAAGCCTCGAGTGCAGGTAGAAAACGTCGCCCGGGTATGCTTCACGTCCCGGGGGACGGCGCAGCAGAAGTGAAACTTCGCGGTACGAAACGGCCTGCTTCGAAAGGTCATCGTAGATGATCAGGGCATCACGGCCGGTGTCACGGAAAAACTCCCCGATGGCAGCTCCGGCAAAAGGAGCATAGAACTGTGATGCAGCCGGGTCGGAAGCCGTTGCAAGCACTATCACCGTATAGTCTAGAGCTCCGTGTTCCTCAAGTGTCTTGGCTATATTCGCAACAGTCGAGCCTTTCTGACCTATTCCCACGTAGATGCAGTAAACCGGCTCGCCCTTTTCATAATTACTGCGCTGGTTTATGATGGTATCAATGGCTATGGCTGTCTTTCCCGTCTGACGGTCGCCGATAATAAGCTCACGCTGCCCCCTTCCGATGGGTATCATAGCGTCAATAGCCTTGATCCCCGTCTGCAGCGGCTGCTTGACTGGCTGACGGAATATAACGCCCGGTGCCTTCCTTTCGAAGGGCATCTCATAAAGCTCACCTTCAACCGGTCCCTTACCGTCAAGAGGCTGTCCGGTAGGTGTGATAACCCTTCCCAACAAGCCTTCTCCCACCTTTATGGAGGCTATCCTTCCCGTACGCTTGACTATGTCGCCTTCATTGATCTCCTGGGTCGGACCGAGAAGTACAGCGCCAATATTGTCCTCTTCAAGGTTTAATACAATCGCCTCAATGCCATTCTCGAACTCTATCAGCTCATTCGACTCTGCATTTGACAATCCGTATATGCGGGCGATACCATCGCCAACCTCAAGGACTGTACCAACCTCTTCAAGCTCAACGCCTGTCTGAATGCCTTCGAGCTGCTGTCTGAGGATTTTTGAAACTTCTGCTGGTTTAATACTTGCCATATTTTATTGCTTATAATTCCTTTATGCTTAAATATGTTTCTCAAAGGTTCCGGTAACAAGTTCCAACTTGATCTTCCTTAACTTGTTCCTTATGCTTGCATCAACATAATTGTCCTCAACCTTGAGAATGAATCCGCCGATAATGGACTCATCAATGTTTTCCTTAAGATCGACCCTGGTATCAAACAGTTTCTCAATCAAGTCGGAAACCTTTTTCTTAAGTTCGGGATCAACCTTCACTGCCGTGGTAAGTACCGATTCCGTCACTCCCTTGAATTTTCTGGTCCTGTGAGTAAAAACCCTGGCAATGGAAGGAAAAAAACGCTCCCTGCCATTCTTTACCACCAGATCCACAAAAGACAGTGTCAGAGGATTAATATCCTTTCCCAGGATGTCCTTAAGCGTTTCCGCCTTCTTAGCCGGCCTGATCACCGGGTTTGTCAGTAATTCCTTTATTTCAGGCAGAGTGCATATCTCGCCTATCACTACCATATCCCGGTTAATCGTGTCGAGAATGTTCCTGTCGAGAGCCGACTGGAAAAGAGCTTTCGAATACCTTACCGAAATTCTGCTTTCGTTCATTATACTCTCAAACTTTTAGTTCTTTTTAAGATCGATATCCTTCAGGTAATTGTCGATAAGCTTTTCCTGTTCCCCTGTATGCCCGAGCTTTTCCCGAAGCAGCTTTGAGGCTATATCCACCGACAGGGTCGCGACTTGTTCCTTTATATCGGCAAGTGCCATTGCCTTCTCCCTTTCGATGCTGATTCTGGCTTTTTCAGCTATCTTCTCTGCTTCCTCGCTGGCCTTTCCCTTGGCTTCTGCTATCATTTTGTCGCGAACCTCACGGGCTTCCCTGAGAATCGATTCGCGCTCCTCACGGGCTTTCCTGAGGATGGCTTCATTGTCGCTCTGAAGTTTGACCATCTCCTTTCTGGCCTGCTCGGCAGAGGCAAGTGAACCCTTGATCATCTCCTCCCTCTGCTTTATCATGTTGAGAATTGGCTTCCACGCTAATTTCGCCAGAACAACAAAGAAAATGGTGAATATCACAACAGTCCAGAAGAGTGTCCCGATAGCTGGAGTTGTCAGACTATTACTGGCTAAGATCATATCTTGTGTTTTAATTGTTTTCAATAAAGAAATCCTGAAACCAACCGTTGCAGGATTTCATTTCCTTTTAGGCAATAAGAGCAACAACAACGCCAAAGAGGGCAACTCCTTCAATAAGAGCTGCCGAAATGATCATTGCCGTCTGAATTTTTGTTGCTGCCTCAGGCTGCCGGGCTATAGCTTGCATAGCTGATTCGCCAATCCTTCCGATGCCGACACCTGCTCCGATAACTGCGAGCCCTGCTCCGATTGCTGCCAATGTACCTGTCATAACTTTAACTTTTAATTAATGAATATTTAATGATGTTCATCCTCCACTGCTATCCCTATGAAAAGGGCCGACAACAGAGTGAAAACATATGCCTGAAGGAATGCCACCAGTAGTTCGAGGCAATCCATGAAAAGCACGAATATAAGTGAAACGGGAGCCATAGCCAGTGAATTGAAAATAAAGATCAGGGCTATAAGGCTGAGCACTATTATATGACCCGCCGTAATGTTCGCAAACAATCGGACCATAAGCGCGAAGGGCTTCGATAACATACCGATAATCTCAACGGGAATCATTATCGGAAGAAGCCAGAAAGGAACCCCGGGAGCGGCGAAAATATGCCTCCAGTAAGTTTTACTCCCGTTAAACTGAATCATGAAGAAAGTGAAAAGAGCCAAAGTCATGGTGATGGCAATATTGCCCGTGACATTGGCACCGAAAGGGGGTGGAAAGGGAATCAGCCCCATAAGGTTGTTTATAAGGATGAAGAAGAAAACCGACAGAAGATAGGGCATGAATTTATGCGCTTTCTTTTCCCCTATATTCGGAATTGCAATATCATCCCTGACAAAAAGCACAATCGGCTCCAGGAAACCCTGTATCCCCTTCGGATGACTTATCCCGGTCTTTTTGTATGAACGGGCAAGGGCAAGAAACAGCCAAAGACCTATCAGGGCGGCTGCCATCATTCCCAGAACCGTCTTGGTAATGGAAAAATCGAGCGGCATATTCTCCATATCTACTGTACCGTCCGATTTTACCTTTACAATCCTTCCTTCAAGCTCGCCTTCCTCCTCAAGCCGGAATCCATTGTATTCCTGCCCATGAGCAAACTTCTTTGACGAAAACACATGTAGCCCGCTTCCTTTTGAATAAAGAATCACAGGAAGATAGAGAGAAACATGTTCCCCGTTTTTCTTAGTCAGAATGTGCCATTCGTGAGAATCGGCAATGTGACCGAGAATGAATGAGCTGGCATCGAATTCCTCTTCTGCCTGCACCGCGGGATTTGACTCCTGTTTCGGGGCGGAATATCCGCAAATGGTCATAAAAATAAACAGAAGTCCCGTAAAATATATCCTTTTCAAATCGATCAAGATTTTATAAAGATTTGGTTTTTAGGTTCTTGTACATCGCAAGTGTCGTGAACACCGTGAACAGTAAATATAATATAAAAAACATATACAACGAATTGAAGGTGGTTTTTTTGCCAATAATGAACCAAAGTACGGCAAGCACCAGTTCAAGAAGGAGTTTGAGACTGACAGCAACAAGGATGTGTATTGTTCTGGCTCCCTGATCTTTATTAAGACCGCTGAAGAAAATCAGCATGATCACGACCGATATGAATGTAAAAAACAGGGTCAGTAAACCCAGGTCGTTCAGGGAAACGACCACTCCGGGCAGTTTTCCCAGGAGATATCCCGCGCCAAAAACCGTTGCATCCAGCAACAGCAACCGTATAAACCACTTTTTGAAATTTTTCAAGATACAAGCATATTTTTAAAATGAGTACCGGGTTTATTAAATGAGTGCCGGGGAAGGGGGGTCGAACAATAAAGAATAAGAGTTTCAGTCATCATTGCCGAAAGTCAATTTTTTTTAATGAAATCCCTGAGTGAGGTGTAAAGGGCGGCAAAAACGCCCAGAAGCGACAGAACTATAGTGAAAACCGGGGTTTCAAGCTTAAGCACCTTGTCGAGTTTTACCCCACCCCAGACGGTTATCAGGATGATGGTCAACATCTGAAAAGCCATCCCGGAGTAACGGGCAAAATTGTGCAGTCCGTCACTTAGAGGTTTTTTCTCCGGCTCTTTCTCCTGCTTTTTCTGTTTCTTTTCCGAAGCTGGCTGGCTCATTATTTTCGCTTTCGCTCATTTTGCAGTTTCCGGTGAACTTTGCTCCCGGTTCAATAGAAAGCTTGAGAGTAAGAATTTCCCCGGTAATCTTTGATTCGGCTTTCAGGGTAAGTAGCTGACTTACGGATATCTTTCCTTCCACCGAACCGGATACTTCCGAGTTTTTACAATATACTTCCCCTTTCACCTTGCCTGTCGGACCTATAACAACTTTCCCTTTTGTAGAGAGGTTGCCCGACAGGAATCCGTCTATCCTTATGTCGCCGTTGGATTTAATGTCACCCGTTATTTCGGTGCCGTTGCTTATCAGATTTACCGCGTTATTCTCCGGTTCGTTGTATTTTGCCATTTTTTTCAGGATTACGCTTACAAACATAATAACTCGCAATTATAAAAACTATTGCGGTTAAAAATAAATTTGCGGAAAATAGCCTTTTTGAATGAGAATCTCCCTGAAAATACTGGTAAAAGTAAAATAATTTTTACTTCGGGTCGTAAGCCCATTTGAGGTAAACCGACCCCCAGGTAAAGCCTCCGCCGAACGCGGCCAGTATCAGTTTATCGCCTTTCCGGAGTTTCTTTTCATATTCCCACAGGCAGAGAGGAATGGTAGCGGCAGTGGTATTGCCATAATTTTCAATGTTCACCATTACCTTTTCAGGGGGAAGTCCCATCCTCCTTCCGGTGGCATCGATTATTCTCAGGTTGGCCTGGTGGGGAACCAGCCATGCAATATCTTCAGGTTTGAGCTTATTGCGAACCATTATCTCCACGGCAACATCGGCCATTTTAACAACGGCAAACTTGAACACGCTCTGCCCTTCCTGGTAAACAAAATGCTCACGTGCTTCAACGGTTTCATGCGAGGCCGGTTTCACTGATCCCCCCGCCTTCATATGCAGGTATTTCCGTCCCGACCCGTCGGTGTGCAATATGTAATCCATTATTCCGTAATTCCCCCGGGTGGGTTCAAGCAACACCGCCCCGGCTGCATCACCAAAGAGAGGACAGGTAGTCCGGTCGGTGTAATCGGTTATGGATGACATTTTATCCGCTCCCACCACAACTACTTTTTTGAACTTTCCTGTATGAATATATGCCGCGGCAGTCTGCAGCGCAAAAAGAAATCCCGAACAGGCAGCTCCAAGATCAAAACTGAAAGCATTTTTTATCCCAACCTTGTCGGAAATAATGTTTGCAGTTGCAGGAAAAACCATATCGGGAGTGATAGTGGCACAAATGAGCAGATCGACTTCATCCGGAGAGGTCTTTGTCTTTTCAAGCAATCCCCTCACTGCATGTTCTGCAATGTCGGAGGTGCCCAGGCCTTCTCCCTTAAGGATACGCCGTTCCTTGATCCCTACCCTCTGCATGATCCATTCATCCGAAGTGTCAACCATCTTCGAAAGTTCAGTATTTGTCAGCCTGTATTCTGGAACCCATGCATGGATACCGGTTATGACAGCCCTGATTTTAGCCATTTTGTTTTCAGATTGCTTCCAAGATCTTCTGAGCAAGATTTGCTTTTACAACCGCCCGTGTCTGAAGGATCATGTTCCTTATAGCCTTTCTCTTCGAAATACCGTGACCTATAACAACGTTGGCATTGATCCCCACAATCGGAGTTCCCCCTATATTCTCGAAATTCAACCGTTCGAAAAAAGGGTGGGTAACATTTATCTTCCTGGATAACATGTATGTGGCTTCAGCCTGCTTCAGTACTATATTTCCTATAAATCCGTCACAAACAACCACATCGGCCCTATACTCGTGGAAAAGCGAATGCCCTTCAATGTTGCCGGCAAAACTCAGCCCCGGATGCTCCTTCATAAGTTCATAGGCTGCTTTCACAGCGGCAGTGCCTTTTGTCTCCTCACGCCCGATATTGAGCAGACCGACGGTGGGATTTGGTATTCCCAGTACACAACGGGCATAAATGCTTCCCAGGATACCGTACTGAAGAAGAACGTCAGGCTTGCTGTCGGTATTAAGCCCGACATCAAGCATGATGGAATTGCGTCCGTCGACACAGGGCAGGAGGGTGGCAAGAGCCGGCCTGAAAACCCCGGGTATTACATTAACCGTATAACTTGCCCCTACAAGCATGGCACCGGTATTACCCGCGCTGCAAAAACCATCAAGCTCCCTGTGCTTAAGCATCCTGAAACCGACCGCTATGCTCGAGTCCTGCTTATGTGAGTAGGCCTTGGCAGGATGATCACCCATCTCAATAACCTCTGTCGTGGGAACGATTTTCAGTTTCGGCGACGAAATATTCATCGAGGCAAGTTTCCCTGCAATAGCCTCCCCGTCACCCAAAAGCACCAGTGTGTCATCGGACGATAGGTTCTCAAGGGAATCTACCACTCCCTCTACAATTACACTGGGTGCATAATCCCCACCCATGATGTCTACGCCGATATTCATAGCTTGTCAGGTTTCCTTATAAATATCAGGCAGTGGCTTCTTTCTCAATAGCCAGCTTGCCTCTGTAAAAACCACACTCAGGACATACCCTGTGATACAGAACCGAAGATCCGCAGTTGGAACAACTTGCCATCGTGGGTGCAGTTGCTTTGTAATGTGTCCTGCGCTTATCTCTCCTGGTCTTTGAATGTTTACGCTTGGGATGTGCCATTTTACTCTTTTTTAATTTTCATTCATTAATTTCCTTAATCCTTCCCATCCGGGATTCAATCCTGCTTCATCATGTACAAGATGTTTCCTGAGCTTTTCAAGCATCACGGGATTACATGTGCTGTTACCATTCGCATCGTCGGGATGCGTCCTTCGGATCGGAAGCGACAGATGAATAAATTCATAAAAATACTGCTTCAGATCCAGCTCGTTTTCCTCCCACGAAAGTGTTATAATATCAGGATCGCTCTCATCTCTCTCAAAACCGTACCTGACAATCAGCCGGTTACTGCAGTCAACCGGGTGATCAAACTCATCCAGGCACCTGTCGCAACTGATCCTTACCTCCCCGGTAATCATGATGCTGATTTCAGTGTGGGACGATTCCCTGTCAACATTAACTATCGCTTTAAGCTTTCCTTCCTTTATCTCAGATTCCTCAAACAGATCAAAAAACGCCTTGTCTATCTCAAATTCATATACATAATGCCCGCTAATGTTCGCTCCGACCGGTATGGTAAAATTACGAGCCATCGCTGTAAAATTTGGTGTGCAAAAATATAAATCCTTATCCAATTAAAAAAAATTATGAACAAAAAAGTAACACGATGCTTTAATAATCAGCATTCGCCGGTAATTTAACGCGGTTTACCGATTTGTCGTGGCACGCGTATTAGTAATATTGTATTATTGACCCGGAAAACATCTTAGATCATGACAAACAGGGATCACTTTCAAAAAAGAGACAAGGAACTTCATCCGCGAATAAGCTTCGGACTGTTCCTGATAACACTCGGTCTCGCGATGCTGGTCGCCACAAATGACCTGCTCGGACTGGGAAGCGTGAGGGAATACTTCACATGGGAAACCCTTCTGGTTTTTATTGGTGTCCTCCTGCTGCTGAACCTCCAGTTTACCGGCGGACTGATTCTCGTGGCAATCGGCTCATGGTTCTTTATTGAAAACAGGGATTACGTGATCCCTGAACTGATAAGAACCATCTACTGGCCATCACTGGTGATACTTATCGGAATAGCCTTTATTATTTCATCCCTTTTCAGAAGAAACAGAAAACAATCATGAACAACGGCTATTATGAATAAAGTTAATGAAAAAAAAGATACAGATTAAATTATAATTTTATAATCTTCAACAAAATGGAAACTATGGACGACTTCAGGGACGACAGGGGAAAGCTTAAAGGAGACGATTCAAAAAGGCAGTCTCACTTTAACAGCGTCAGCAACAGGGTATTGATTGGCGTCATTCTGGTTCTGGCCGGACTTCTCCTGATAATCAGAAATACCGGAATCATACCGGATTTCATCAACAATGTCATCTTCAGCTGGCCCATGCTCCTTGTTACAATCGGCCTGATAATGACACTCGGGGCAGGTGAGAAAACAGCAGGGATAATCATAATGGCCGTGGGGGGATTTTTCATGATCCCGCGGATATTCAGGGAAACTTTCCACATGTACAACATGTTCTGGCCTTCAATATTTATAATAGTCGGAATATTGTTCATAGTATCCCGGCGGGGAAGCTGGAGCCGCTCGATCCCGGGCCGGAAAGGCATCACGGGAGATGATTTCGTCGACTTTGTTTCAGTGTTCGGAGGCGGAGAAAGGCAGGTTGTCTCCCAAAATTTCAAAGGGGGGAAAATTACAGCCATTTTCGGAGGTATAGAACTTGACCTGACACGCGCGGCACTTGCCCCGGGTGTTTCGGAAATTGAAATAGCCTGCGTGTTCGGAGGCACCACACTGATAGTACCCGACGACTGGAATGTGACACTGGAAGTTACCCCCGTCCTGGGTGGATTCAGCGATTCACGCAAACTCCATGCAGGCAGAACTGTCGATCCGACTAAACACCTGGTAATAAAGGGCGCCGTAGTGTTAGGGGGAGGCGAGTTAAAAAGTTATTGAAAAATATGCTGAATGAAGCACCCGATTCTTAATAACCGGACAAGACTGATAATCTGGTGGATGGCATGGCTGTTGATAACAGCCGGCCAGATCCTGCTCTACTGCTTCGCCTATGGAAGCTTCACCAAAACAGCCATCCCCGACGGAATCGTGTCTCTTGCAATATACGCCGGGATAGGCCTGTCGCTCTGGTACCCATTCAAATTCTTCAATGCCAGCGGCAATAAAAACATGCAGGTGACAGGCAACTTCATCCTTAGCGGAGTGATGTCGGTGACTCTCTGGATACTCGTCAACAAATTGCTGGTTTCAGCCATACTGCCCGAAGGAAACGATTACCAGGATTACTGGAACTCCTCTTTCCCATACAGGATAGGAACAGGTGTCTTTATCTTCGGCATTATCATCCTGGTTTATTATCTTTTCGAAAGCCTCCAGACGCTTTCAGATAAAAAGGCAAGGGAAGCAAAGCTGGAAAGCCTGGTGAAGGAGACTGAACTGAAATTGCTGAGATCACAAATCAACCCCCATTTCCTCTTCAACAGCCTGAACTCCGTCAGCTCACTCACTATAACCGACCCGGAAAAGGCAAGGGATATGGTTATCAAACTTTCCGACTTCATGCGCTACGCCCTCTCAAAAAAGGACGAACAACCGGTTTCGCTCAGGAGCGAACTCGAGAATCTCAGACTGTACCTTGAAATCGAAAAGGTACGATTCGGCGACAGACTTTCAACGGAGGAAAACATAGACGCTGAATGTCTCGATGTAAAGATGCCCGTGATGATCCTCCAGCCGCTTTACGAAAACGCCATCAAACATGGAGTGTACGAAAGCACCGAACGCGTTAACATAAGAACAAGCGTAAAGTGCAGGAACGGATTCCTCGAAATAGTGATAAGCAATAACTACGATCAGACCGTCACCACTCCGTCAAAAGGCACGGGAACCGGACTTATGAACGTGTCGAAAAGGCTCGATATCTTCTATTCCAAAAGGGCTTCCATGAAAACAACAAAGGAAAACGGTATCTATACCGTCTCACTTTTCATTCCTACAGAGCTGTAAATTCAGGGAAACAGAATATATTTGCCTGTATGAAAAAGATCCGGACCGTTATTGTAGAAGACGAAGCCCCTGCCAGAGATATAATAAAACATTATCTCGGCGATCTTGATTATATCGAGATTATAGCTGAATGCTCCGACGGCTTCAGCGGCCTGAAAACCATCTCAAACCTGAAACCCGACCTTGTCTTTCTCGACATCCAGATGCCAAGGCTTACCGGTATTGAAATGGTGGAGGTGATGACAGAAAAACCTGAGATTATCTTTACCACCGCCTATGACCAGTTTGCAATAAGGGCTTTTGAACTCAACGCCGTCGACTATCTGCTGAAACCATTTCAGAAAAGAAGATTCCTTGAAGCAGTCAAAAAAGCCGCCGACAAGATACAGAGCGGTGCTGGAAACCAGAAAGCGGCCAGCGAGCTACTTCAGCAGCAACCCGAAAATGCAGCTCCTATAAACAGAATCGTAGTCCGCAAGGGAAATGCAATTAACCTAATACCGGTAGAGCAGATCAAGTTCGTTGAGGCACAGGACGATTACGTAATGATCCACCATGTCAACGGCAAAGCCCTCAAACAACAGACCATGAAATTCTTTGAGGACAAACTCCCGAAATCGGATTTCGCAAGGATCCACCGCTCATATATAGTAAGGGTTGAGGAGATTAAGCGGATCGAACCTTACGGAAAAGACAAGTATATAGCAATTCTTCAGTCGGGCGACAAGCTGCCGGTAAGCAGAACCGGATATCAGAAACTGAGGGAGGATTTGAACTTTTAATAGTCGTGCAGTCCTGCGGTCGTGCAGTCTTGCAGTCGTGCGGTCCCTTCGTCGAGCAACCCTGTGCCCTGTGCTTCTCGTCTTGCAGTCCTGCGGTCGTGCAGTCTTGCAGTCGTGCGGTCCCTTCGTCGAGCAACCCTGTGCCCTGTGCTCTGTGCCCTGTGCCCTGTGCTCTGTGCCCTGTGCCCTGAGCCCTGAGCTATTCGTTTTATGGACTGAACCATCAATGCTTCAAACGGTTACATTTTCTATAAAGACTCAAGGGCCTGTATTTTTTAAATCTGAACCTGGGAACAGGATCATATCCGTGAGTCCCCCCGGGCCGGCATCGCAGTATCCTGCCCGTTGCCATCAGTAAACCCGTAAGCGGTCCGTGAATCCGCAAAGCATCAAGGGCATACTGTGAACAAGATGGCACATGGCGGCACGACGGCCTCAGCAACGGCGATATGGCACGCCGGTAAAAATGAACCGGAAGGGAAAGCAGTTTTACTGCAATGTTGTTGAGGATCGCTGCCATGGGGCAAAGATAAATAAAAGACATAAGGCACAGAGCGAGACAAGCCTGCAAGAATTTTTTCGGAGTTATTGCAAAAGCCGGCAGCCCTGATAAAAAGAACTTCCCTAAAATATTTTTAAAACCTGATGAAGATTAATATCCTAAATCATATATATTGCTTTGGGACAAATAAAAATTGTTAATGGATAAACATACCTGACATTATTTAACTTAAAATCAAGTATAAACCTATTTGCATGACAACAAGAAGAAATTTCTTAAAAAAAGCAGCTTTAGGGTCGGCTGCTTTCTCTTCCGTTGGAGGGTTAACCGTATTGGGTGCACAGAACAATTCCGGCATTAATCCGGGAAAAGAGGAATCAGGTTTTGAACCAACCGCGAATCAAGAGTCTTTTCCCGGATGGGATGTTTCGTTTGATGAATCTTCATCGGAGTTGTTATTATCAAACGGTTCGGTATTGGTCAAAGGACAACTGAGCTTTGTTTCTGATTCAACAAAGTGGACAGTTTCAAACTCGCGCGATGGACAATCCAACCGCTATGCTTTAATAGATATGCAAAACAATGTTCAGGGATATATCGTTTTCAATCAAAATTGCAACCAGATACAACTGTTTTATTATCACCGCACCGCGCAAGCATATAAAGGAGAATTAAGCTACACGGGCAGGATAACTTTTCTGCCGGATAGTTTTGCTTGCCGTACAAAGGCGAGGGTTGGAGAACGCGTATTGTCGTTGAGTTGTGGTTCAACAGATTCGCTGCTGAACGATTCACTTTTTGCTCCCCAATGTGATATCGCGCTGCGATTGGATGCGGCAAATTCGCGCCTTGAAACATTGGGTGCCGGTTCGTATTCATTTGTTATGTCGGGGCAGATTTGTGAATCAGCCGAAGAGGTTTTCACATTCAACCTTGACCTGAACTATTATAAAAACAGGTATGTTCCTTATTACCATCCCATAGACCGTACGCGGTGCCCGAAGGTTCCAACCGGATGGATGTCGTGGAATACCTATTTCGATAAAGCCACGGCTGATGATAATCTGGCTGAAGCAAGGATCGGACAAAAATATTTGCAGCCCTTTGGCTGTGAATTTTGGTCTATCGAATCCTGGCAGGGAAATTCCCCTCATTTGCCTGTCAGCGATTTCTACAATATGAACCTTGAAGTGGATAAGAATAAGTTCCCAAAGGGGATGAAACAACTGGCAGATGATATCCGGGCACTGGGATTTCGCCCCGGACTCTGGACTGCACCTTTCGGTACCGGCAACAAGGAGTTTTACGATGCACACAAAAACTGGTTTTTACACGATAAGGATGGTAAACCTATTTCCTGCTGGAATGGTCGTTATACGCTCGATCCCACTGTTGCTGAAGCCCGTGAACATTTAAAAAATATTCATAAAACGGCCTCGCGCGAATGGGGATACGAGTTTTTTAAGATTGACGGCATGTCGGGGAGAAACCATGGTTACTGTGCACATCTTTATGAGCGTCCTGAAATCCGGGCTTGTTTTCATGATCCCTCCTGCCCGAACCCATTTGAATTATGCATTAAAGCTTTCCGTGAAGGTATTGGCGACGACCGGGTATTTTTGGCCTGTCAGGGACATACTTCCGGCCCGGAACCCCTTTATGCCGATGCTTCCCGTATCGGGGCAGACATAGTTCATCCCAACCAGCCGGTAAAATGGGCTAACGTTTTAAATCAGGGAAGATGCACGATCAACCAGGTCTTCACCCACAATATTGTAATGGTGAACGATCCGGATACCCTGCTGGTGCATGACCTTCCGCTGGAAGAAGCCCGGGTTTCAGCAACAATAGTTGCCTTGCCGGGACAATTAACTTTCTTTGGCGATAAACTGGCCGGTTTATCAGAAGAACGTATGAAGATGTTACAACAGACCTTACCGGTTGCTGATGTTCGCCCTGTAAGTTTGTATCCTTATTTTTCCATGTTGCCAGTCTGGAATCTGCGAGTGCAGAATGATCTGCTGGACGATTATAATGTTGTGGCACTTTTCAATTGGGAGGACGAAACTAAATCAATTTCCTTTACAACTGGGGAATTAGGTATTGATTCGGACTTAGAATATGCAGTTTATGAGTTCTGGACACAGAAGAGCTTCTCAACAATGAAAGGCAGTTTCGCCATGGATGTTCCTGCTCATAGTGTAAGGTTACTGGCAGTACACAAAGTAAAAACAGTTCCACAATGGATCAGCAGCGACCGTCATGTATCCCAAAATGCTATGGAATTGAAAGAATATGAATGGATAAACGACACGATGACCTTGATTGGTAAAATCCGGCTTATCGGTTCATTCCCGCTAACCATGCGATTACGTCTGCCAAATAACTATTCATTGACAAAAGCAGAGTGTATTGGCGCTAAATGTTCCTCAATAAAGGAAGCTGATAATATACTTGCAGTTACATTCAAGGCGAATAAAACCGGTGACTATAATTTCAGAATCAAGTTTCTCCCTGTGATATTATAGTCGTGCGGTCTTGCAGTCTTGCGGTCTTGCTGTCTTGCGGTCGTGCGGTCTTGCTGTCTTGCAGTCGTTTTTGCCCTGTGCTCTGTGCCCTGAGCCCTGTGCTCTGTGCTCTGTGCCCTGTGCTCTGTGCTTCTCGTCTTGCGGCGGGCGGCATGCGGCTAGCGGCATGCGGCGTTCTTCCTATGACCTTGCGTCTTGTGTCGTTTTTTACGATAAAAATTCGTGAGTTTTTAAAAGCTGAAAGTTACTATCGTTCGCGAAAGCCCCATGGTAAAAGACTTGCACGACTTGTAAGATCCCGCGGAGCGGGACTTCGTCGTTTCACTCCTCAGCCTGCAAGACCTGTCCCTGTGCCCCGTGCCCTGTGCTCTGTGCTTTTAGTCTTGCGGTCTTGCGGTCCTGCGGTCTTGCGGTCGTTTTTGCCCTGAGCCCTGTGCTCTGTGCCCTGTGCTTCTCGTCCTGCAGTCTTGCCGGATTTAAAAATCTGTCACTGGATTGAAATGTGCATTTTTTTCCCAAGTCCCTGTTCAATTAATCTGTAAAGAGTAGATAACTGAATGTCGGAATGTCCGTTTTCTATCCTCGAGATGAAGCTCTTTCGGGTACCGGTGCGCCTGGCTAGTTCCTCCTGAGTCATTTTAGCTTGTTTCCGTTCTTCCCTGATTATTTCTCCTATGGCGAATGACTTTGCTTTTATGTCAAAGTCAGCTCTTTCCTCAGTACCAACTTTACCATAAGTTTTATCAAGATATTCTTCAAATGTTGTTATGTCCTTTCCCTTTTTCATTTTTCTATTCCTTCCCTCTTTGATTTGAAATATTCCTCTTTAATTTTCAGAGCCTTATCGATCTCGGATCGTGGAGTCTTCCGGGTTTTCTTTTGAAATCCATTAAAAAGAACAACAAGCATCCCATGATCAAAGCAGCAGAAAATTCGATAGATATTACTTTCATATTCAACTCTTATTACATACAAGCCGTCTGTCCCGGTTAAATGTTCAAAGAATTTTGAAGGTATCCGGGGCGATACGGTTATCGTGAACAACACATAAGCAATTTTTTCGCGGACTCCTGTGGATAAAGAGTTAACAAAATCCTCGAAATAGGTCCGGAAAAAGATTATTTTCCGCTGTTGCTCCATTATACAAAGTTAACTAATAATGTAACTTTTTCAAAGTTTTATTAGAATTTTCTAATGAAACTGCAAATTGATAAAACATTTGCTGAAAATATGAAGAGCTGATATGCGGTATGCAGTGGACTGCGGTTTATATTGCAGATTCGTCTTTTACATGATTGTATGTAATCATGCATTTCCACTGGAAATATACATAGGGTTTGGAAAACCGGTGATTTAAGATATGCGGCATGCGGCTAGCGGCGGGCGGCGTTCTTTCTATGACCTTGCGTATTGCTTTGTTTTCGCCCTGTGCCCTGAGCTCTGTGCTCTGTGCTTCTCGTCTTGCGGCGGGCGGCGTTCTTCCTATGACCTTGCGTCTTGCGTCGTTTTTTTCGATAAAAATTCTGAGTTTTTAAAAGCTGAAGGTTACTATTGTTCGCGAAAGCCCCATGGTAAAAGACTTGCAAGGCTTGCACGACCTGCAAGATCCCGCGAAGCGGGACTTCGTCGTTTCACTCCTCAGCCTGCAAGACCTGTCACTGCACCCTGTGTCCCGTGCCCTGTACCACAATTCGATCTCCCTATTTCAATTGAACTTTCATCAGAACAGGATTGCTGAACTCAGTGATATTACTCAAAACCGGGGACATTCTTTTCAAATACCCTGACGACGTCCTGCTCTCCAACGGACTCGATTTAAAATACTTCACAAAATCAGTTGCTTCTATGACGCTGTATAAACATTCATCATAATAGAACAGATATCCATCCTTATTCATGGGAGGAAATGGTAATAAATTGTCCAGATCGTTTTTCAAATAAACCTCCCTGACAGAAGGAACGTAATCCTTATTCCTGAAAATCGAAGTTGAATTTGTGTTTTTATTATAGACAGCAAACATCTGCGGGTACTTGTAGGAATTCAAAACCATTAACAAGTAAGATTCAGTCTCAGCGAATGATTGTACCATGTAACCGTCTGGCGGACCTCCTGCCAGGTTAAACGCACACTCTCTCCATGTTTCCCATGTGAGCTTCCTGTCACCTAAGTTTATTATATATCGAGGCGTCTGTTCAAAATCCTTATTCACAGAGAATATGGTGTCGCTGTATGTCTCTTTGTATAAGAAAGTGGTATCAGTTATTTGATAATGGTAATCATAAGGCGAATAAGGAATTTGATTTTCCTGCGATTTGGTATAGGTTCTGTAATTCCTGCAAAGGATGCGGATTGAATCGGTTGATAAATCAATGCCCGAATAAAGATACTTCGTATGTGGTCGCTGTGTTGTATGAACAAGCAAATTGTTGGTAAAATATCCAATTGAGTAAACCCAGGTTCCGGGATGCCTGACAGACTGTTTCACGGTTTTGATGTAATTGCCATGAAAATCATAGATTTTTACATCACTTATTTTATGATTGTAAACAAATACTCTTCCCCCACTCTCATCGACTGCTATGCAATATGCAGCTGTTTCTCCCGGACCTGATCCAATGTTGAACAGGCTGTTTATATAATTGCCTTTTTTATCAAATACCTGTACACTTAATTCATTTACAATGAAGAAGTAATCTTTTGTGATCGCGAAATTCCTGAAATACCCCATTATGGAACTGTCAGTGGTCTGAAGGGGAATATATTCAACTTCCCGGGCAATTTCAGACAGGTGCATGGAATCTTCAACAGCTTCTGACAAATTCAGGTTAATGGAAACCGGATAATCAATCTTTTCCGCAACCTGCTTTCCAGGTCCGGTGCATGAGATAAAAGCTGATACCAGAATTAACAAGTACTTATTCATTTCGCGAAAAGACTGAAGTTTAAATATAATAAAACCTTAGTTTGGAATAATCTGTAAATAACCGGTAAATGATTATTTAATGTTGTATTGTTCATAATTAATTGAATAATTGCATATTACATGGAAATTGCCAATTAAGCGTTCTTTTATTGACCCTGTGTCTTTAGTCCTGCGGTCTTGCAGTCGTTTTCGCCCTGTGCCCTGTGCCCTGTGCCCTGTGCTCTGTGCCCTGTGCTCTGCGCCCCGTGCCCTGTGCTCTGCGCCCCGTGCCCTGTGCTTATATAGCCGAATTATTTTCTACAAAATCATTCCATGAAATGATTTTTATATTTTCAATAGTGGTCGTTTCATTTCCCAGCCAGATTACAGCCTTCTTTATCTCCCTGTCAAGATTCTTTTCAGGGAATAGAATCAGGTTTCTTAAATAGTTACGACTAAATGTCTGACCTGCCTTGATCTCCAATGCTGTCAGATCCCCTGACTCCCTTTCAATAATACAATTCACTTCCACGCCGTTACTCTCACGCCAGTAATATACCGATGGCCTTTTGCCCTGGTGAACCTGTGACTTGATTATTTCGCTTATCACAAGGTTCTCAAACAATGCCCCATAGAGATAATGGGTCGAAAGGGTGGCGGTATCAGCTATACGGAGAAGGGAGGAAGCCACACCGGTATCATGGAAATATAACTTGGGTGATTTTATTAAGCGTTTATTGAAATTGCGATGATATGGCTGCAGCAGGAAAATTACATAGCTTGCCTCAAGTAATGAGATCCATGCCCTGGCCGTGTTAACAGAAATACCCGTATCGTTTGCCAGTGAAGTGAGATTAAGGATCTGTCCTGTACGTCCGGCACACAAGCTTAAAAACCGTGAAAAAGTCTGAAGATTCTCAATTGATCTTAAAGTCCTGATATCCCTTTCAATATATGTTTGCAAATATAAAGGGTAAAAATCCTGAGCCGCGATTTTCTGATCATGTACCCTGGGGTAAAACCCAGAAAGGATCAATTGTGCCGGATCGAGGATTGCATGTCCGCGAAGTTCATGTGTGTCAAAAGGCAGCAACACATTTACACTCACGCGTCCTGCCAGAGACTGACTAATGCGCTCATTAAGCAGAAAACTCTGGGATCCCGAAAGAATAAACTGACCATTGGATTTCCTTTCATCGGAAATAACCTGAATATAACTGAACAATTCAGGAAGGTTCTGAGCTTCATCAAATATCAGCTTACTCCCGGCTGAATTAAGAAATCCAACCGGATCAGCCGAGATCATTTCGCGTATATCCGGCCTCTCAAGGTTGTAATATCTGAAATCGCCAAAAACATTTCTTAGCAGAGTGGTCTTGCCGGATTGACGAGGACCGGTAAGAAAAATTACCGGGTATTTTTCGAACATCTTTTTAAGATGAGAGCTGATTTGCCTGTCAATTATCATTGTATGTAATTTTGCATTTACATTGCAAATATACATAGTTTTTTGGAAACCGGTGATTTAAGATATGCGGCGGGCGGCATGCGGCGTTCTTCCTATGAC
>ERZ1026800.354-NODE-354-length-40977-cov-10.778188_pt1 | contig 40977 bp, 32 predicted proteins | sample MGYA00520873_ERZ1026800 | MGnify/ENA primary metagenome ERZ1026800 (study PRJEB33270, sample SAMEA104284475) | anaerobic digester metagenome | biome: Anaerobic digester microbiome; feature: mesophilic sludge digester; material: Anaerobic digester biomass | place...
TGCTGGGGATCTTCCACGCCCTCGGTGTCACACCTCCCAGGACGAACCCGCGCAAGAATGTAGGCAGAACGCAGCGCCCAAAGAACTAGCCCCGTCCCCTTCTACAACAACCACTTGCGCAATAAACCACGCCTCACCCGCCGGGGAAGATCAGCCCGAGAGCCGGAAGGTGCTGGTCAGCAGGGAGTTGAGTTGGTTCTCGCGGCGCAGCACGTGGTCCTCGTTCGGTTCGACACTCAACTCGGTCGACGCGGATCGCTCAGCGGGGCAGGAGAGCGCGGAAGTCGGGGTCCTGACGGAGCCCGGCGAACTCCGGACCGGTGAGCCACTCGCGCGGGGCGTCGAGCTCGACCGCCCGGTGGGACCAGGCCAGCCCGGCCGCGCGGTCCCCGGCCAGGGCGTAGATGCGGGCGGCGTCGATCTGCAGCGCCGCACTCTCGGGCAGCGCCTGCAGCGCCTCGTGAAGGTCGAGGATGGCGTCGGAGGCACGCCCGAGGTAGGCGAGGGCGAGGGCGCGCAGGCGGCGCAGGCGGGGGCTGTGCGGTCGGCCGACGAGGTGCCGTTCGCACAGCGCGAGTGCATCGGCGAAGACCTCAGCCGCGGCCGCGGGCTGCGCGGACCAGAGCCTGGCTGTGCCCAGCCAGAGCAGGGGCTCCGGATTGTCGGGCCGCGCCGTGGCCAGGCCGGCGAAGGTCGTGACGGCACGGTCCGGCGTCCCGAGCAGGAGCTGGCAGTGGCCGCTCGGGAGGTCGGCGCCGGCCCAGCCCTGCGCCCTCACTGTCTCGGTCTCGCGACACCCCTCGGCGAGCTTGCCGCCGGCGAGCGCCCGCTCGGCCCGGAGCAGGCGAAGCGCAACCATCGCCTCCGCGGCTTCGGCTGCCTGGGTGGCAGGTGCTCGGGGGTCGAGCTCGGCGAGTGCGATCTGGACCAACCAGGACGGGCGGAGCGACAGGCTGCGAGAGAGGGCGCGCTGCGCCTCGTCGCGCTGGCCAGCGGCCAGCAGGGCGCGGCCGAGGTCGCGCCAACAGGCTGCATCGCCCGGTCTCGCCCGCGATGCCTGGCGGGCGATCCGCACGGCTTCCTCGGCATCTCCGAGGTCGAGCAGCGCCTTCACCGTCGGTAGCTGCGGCGTCGTTGCCGAAGGCCCGGCCAGGGCTGGCTGACGCAGCAGCGCCCGAGCCCGTTCGTCGGCGCCCTCCACACGGTCGAGGTGGTACTGCTTGGCAGCTACCGCTGCCAGCTCAGCGAGTGCCGGCGGCCACGGCGCAGCGGCGACCGCAGCCGCGAGCTCGGCGGCCTCGGGGTCGAGGGTGAAGGTCCCTCCCGCGAGCAGGCTCGAGCGCGCTCGGAGGTAGGGCAGGAGCACCTGCGGGGGCGGCGGCGGAGCGGCCGCTCGGGACGCCAGACCGGCCCGCTGCAAGCACGTCTGCATCGCCGCCGCGGCCTGCGCGTACACGGCAGCGACATCCTCGCGGTCGACGTCCGCCTGCACGCTCGCTCTGACGCGGCCGGAGGCGCCCTCGACGAGCGAGACCTGGAGCCGATCGGGAAGCGGGCGGGCGCCCGGCGCCAGGCGGCCGTCGACCACCCACGCGGCGCCCAGCAGGTGGGCGATCTCGGTGACCCGCAGCGCCCCGCTGGCGATGCCCTCCAGCTCTGCGGGCTCGACCAAGCTGATGCCGGGCTCGCCGGCGAGGGTGGTGAGCAGCGCCTCGGAGAGCGCGGTTTGTGGCAGTCTCTCGGCGGACCCGGCGCCGGTGGTGGGGGTGGGCAGGACAACCACCGCCGGAAGCCGCTGCGCCCCCAGCCAGCCAGCGACCAGGGAGACGACAAGCGCTGTCGCCAATGCCGCGACCGCAAGCCCTCCGCGCACCAGCCAACGGCGGACGTGCGGCTGGCGATAAAACCCCGTCGGCGGCTTGAGGTGCGTGGTGGTTCGAGTCACTCGGGAGGTCAAGCCTGCCAGGTGCACGGCGAGCTCGGCGGCGTGTTGGAAACGGCGATCCGGGTCGACCTCGAGGCAGCGCTCGATGATCGCGGCGAGGTCGGCCGGGAGCCCGGGCGCCACCTCGGCGATGGGGCGGCGCTCTCCCCGCGCCACCTTGAGCATGACCTCCATCGGCGTCTCGCCGTCGAAGGCGGGCGTCCCGACCGCCATCTCCCACAGCAGCGAGCCGAGCGAGAAAATATCCGAGCGAGCGTCGATGCGCTTGCCCATCGTCTGCTCCGGGGACATCGCGCGCGAGGTCCCGACCACGAGCCCGTCGCCGGTGAGCGAGCGGTTCTGCGGACCGGTAGGAGCCTTCCACTTGACGAGGCCGAAGTCGAGGACCTTGACGTGGCCGTCGGGGGTGAGCATGACGTTCTCGGCCTTGACGTCGCGGTGGATGATCCCCTTGCGGTGGGCGGCCGCCAGCGCCTCCGCCACCGCCGCCCCGATGCGGGCCACCTCCGTCGGTGCGAGCGGTCCGTCACCGATGATCGCAGCCACCGACCGGCCGTCGATCATTTCCATCGCCAGCCAGTCCTCGCCGTCGGCCTGCACGAGCTCGTAGACCTGAGCGATGCCGGGGTGGGAGAGCTGCGCGATGGCGAGCGCCTCGAGGCGCAATCGCTCGCGCCCGACCTCGGTGCTCTGGTGGGCGAGCAGGCCCTTCAGCGCCACCCGCCGCCCCAGCGACTCGTCGAACGCCTCGTAGACCTTCCCCATCCCCCCGCTGCCGAGGAGCCGCACGAGCCGATATCGACCGATCTTTCGGTGCTCCATTCGCCTCGATGATTGTACCGATCCCGAGGTGGATACGGTGAGGATCAGTGATGGCTCTGCAGGCCTCGGCGCGCCTGCTCGGCCGCTGCGTCGCGATCGGGCAGCGGTATGGCCGCGAGCTCCTCGACCTCGCGGGCGCGCCCATCGGCGAGCGAGGAAAGCACCTGCCGGTACTCCCCCGTGGCACGCTGGGCGTTGCCCGATCGCCGGAGTGCTTGGGCGAGCAGCAAGCGCGCTTGGAACAGCTCGGGCGCCAGGTACAGCGCGGCGCGGTACGAGGCGATGGCGCGCTCGGGGCGCCGGCCGAGGTCGTGAAGGAGCCCCTCGAGCACGTGTGCCGGGGCGTTTGTGGGGTCGTCTCGCAGCACCTCGTCGAGCGTGGCTCCCGCCGCCTCGACCTGGTTGGCAGCCAGCAGCCTCGCCGCCACCTCGACCCGCTCCCGGGTTCCCAGCGGAGGCTGGCTCGGTGCTGGGGCCGGCGCGTCCGGCAGCGGTCGCCTCCTCTCGGACGCCTCACGCCGTTCGGGTGAGGGGGTGGCGTGTCGTATCGTCCCTGCCTGGGCTCCCCGCACCGCTGGCAGGGTTCGTGTCGAGGATGGTGCGTAACCGTGGGCGGTCGGCTTTCTCTTTCGGTAGCAGAAGCAATCCCCCAGGTCCTCCGGCTCGAGCTCCTCCGAGAGCTGCCAGAGGGTCTCCGAGGGACCGACGAAAAGGACGCCGTCCGGCGCCAGGGCGCGAGTGACCCCGGCAACGACGCGCCGCTGCAACTCGGCCCGAAAGTAGATCAGCACGTTGCGCAGGAAAATCACGTCGAACGGCTGGTGAGGTACGTACAGGGGCTCGGCGACGAGGTTGACCGCGTGGTGCTCGAGGCGGCGGCGAAGAGAAGGTGTCAGCTCGAAAGCGGACCCTCGTCGGGCGAAGTAGCGTTCGAGGAGAGGAGGGGGAACCTGCGCCACGGCCCGCCCGGAGAACAGCCCCGATCGGGCCACTCCGAGGGCGTGCTGATCGATGTCGGTGCCGATCACGAGCCAGTCCCAGGCAGCCAGCGCTGGAGCTTCGGCGAGCGTGATCGCCAGCGTCGCCGGCTCCTCGCCGCGCGCGCAACCAGCCGACCACACCCGCAGCCTGCGGCTCGCACCGGTCCGTCCGAGCAGCCGTGGGAGCACCACCTCGGCGAGGCGAACGAAGTGCTGCGGGGTGCGGAAGCAGTACGACTCCTTGATCGTCACGTGGGGCAGCAACGCCGCCCACTCGCCGGGCAGCCGGCCGGCCGCCAGCGCCTGGACGTAGGCGACGAGATCGCTACAGCCAGTGGCGGCCGCTCGCTGGCCCGCGGCGTCGCCGAGGAACGAGAGGTGCCCGGCCGGGACGACGATCCCACTCGCGGTCTCGATCAGCCGCGCCAGCTCGCTGAGCGCCGCCAGCCGGTCGGTCATGGGCGAACGCAGTTGCGGCCTGCTGCCTTGGCCTGATAGAGCCGGGTGTCGGCCAGCGAGACCAGCGCCTCGGCCGAGCCGGGAGCCGGCACCTCGTTGCGCGCGGCGACACCGAACGACGCGGTGACCGCCAACGAACCGCCGGCCGGGAGCGGAACCTCGCGGTGGGCGAGACCGGCGCGCAGCCGCTCGGCGACCTGGCGTGCCGCCTCCAACTCGCTCTCGGTGAGGACGACGAGAAACTCCTCGCCGCCGTACCGGCCGATGACGTCCGAGGTTCGCAGCGTGGTGCGGAACGAGGCCGCAACCGCGCGCAGCACGGCGTCACCGGCGAGGTGCCCGTAGGTGTCGTTGACGCGCTTGAAGAGGTCGAGGTCGCAGAGGATCACCGACAGCGGCCGGTCGAAGCGGATCGAGCGCGCGAGCTCCTCGCCCAGCCGCTCGTGGACGGCGCGGTGGTTGAGCAGCCGCGTCAGGCCGTCGTGGCTCGAGAGCTCTCGCAGCCGCTGACTGAGCCGGGCGTTGTCGAGGACCACTGCAAGGTGGGGCAGGAGCCCTTGCACGAGGTGTCGGGATACCGTCTCGAACTGCTGCGGGTTGCGTGGCAGCACTGCCAGCATCCCCGAAGTCGAGGTGAGCGGTAGCGGCAGGAACTCGAGGTCGGGCAGCTCGACATCGCCCTCGGCCTCGCGTGGGCCGGTGACCTGCGCATCGACGACGGCTCCGGGGTTGACCGGGATCGCGCTGAGGACGGCGTTGGCGGCGCGCTCGACGCCCTTGAGCGGCAGCGCCTGGCTGAGGCGGAGGTGGAGATAGACCGCCTCGGGTTCGGAGAGCCCGACCACCAGCAGCGGCGCGTCCACCACCTCGGCGATCGTGGCCAGGCACCGCTCGCACGCTTCATGCAGGTCGTCGACCCCCATCCCGTGCTCGAGCAGGGTGTTGACGAGGGTGGCGGAGAGCAGGTTGGAGTCGAGCTGGCGGGCGACGCGAGCCAGTACCTCGAGCGGTCCCTGGGGCGGCTCGACCGCTGGCTGGGCCGCGAGGGTGGTCTCGGCGACGAGGCGGCGTACCGTGTCGACCAGCTCGCTCGCCTCGTAGTCTTTGGTCAGGTACGCATCGGCGCCGGTGTGCAACCCCCAGAACCGCGACGGCGCTTCGCCGTGGGAGGTCAGGATCACCACCGGTAGGTGGCTGGAGGAAGGGTCGCTCTTGAGCAGACGCAGGAGCTGGTAGCCATCCATGACCGGCATCTCGAGGTCGGTCACCACCGCCGCGGGGCGCTCGTGCAGCGCCATGACCGCGCCTTCAGCCCCGTCACGGGCGGTGAGGACCTCGAATCCCGCCCGCTCGAGCGTGCGCACGATGAGCGTGCGGGTGAAGTCGGAGTCGTCGACGACGAGAACGCGGGGTGTCACGGGCACTCTCCCTGCCAGCACTTCGCCAGCAGCAACCCCAGCTCGCGTGGCGGGCGGGTGATGGTGGCGGCTTCCAGGTCGAGGGCGGCCTTTGGCATGCCGAACACCACCGAGCTGGCCTCGTCCTGGACCATGGTCAGACCACCGGCCCGGCGCAGGGCGGCGAGACCCTCGGCTCCGTCGCGTCCCATGCCTGACAGTAGCACGCCGGCCACCTGACGCGGCTTGGTCGACGCACACGAGAGGAACAGCTCGTCGGCCGAAGGCCGGTGTCCGGCACGGGCCGGAGTGACAGCATCGAGGCGGAGCGCCCCGCCGTCATCGAGGCGCAGGTGGACGCCCGAGGGTGAGATGCGCACCGTGCCGGGAGTGGCCGACTCGCCATCGGCAGCCAGCCTGACATCGCGCCGCAGGTCCTTGGCGAGCCAGTCCGCAAACCCCTCGTCGAACCCCGAGGCGATGTGCTGGACGACGAGGATCGCCGCTGGCGGTTCGGCTGGGAGCACGGAGAGCAGCTCGTGAACGGCCTGGGGTCCCCCGGTCGAGGCGCCGATCGCCACGTACCGCAGCTCCCGGTGTAGCTTGGGGCTCGGAAGTGCTCCCGAGCTCGTGGTGGGCGGGGCAGATACCCGCGCCCGAGCGCCCGCCACGTTGCGGATGGTCCGCGGCAGCGCCTCCGAAAGGTGGTCCCACCCGGCCGGTGCTTCCGGCTTGGCGAATACCTCGACGGCGCCGCGCCGGATCGCCTCGAAGGCAGTATGGAGCACGCTGCGGTTGGCCCGCGAGCTGATCACGACGATCGGCGTCGGCCGCACCGCCATGATCCGCTCGGTGGCGGCGAAGCCGTCCACGACCGGCATCTCGACGTCCATGAGCACGACGTCGGGGTGCAGCGCCAGTGTCTGCTCCACCGCCTGGGCGCCGTCGCTGGCCTCGCCGGCGACGGTGATGTCGACCGTACGGCCGAGGATGCGGCGGAGCACCGCCCGTACCGTCGCCGAGTCGTCGACGAGCAGCACCCGCAGCGGCCTCGGCTCGCTCATGGCCGCCCCACGAGCCGGCGCACGGTGTTCGAGAGCTCGGTGGCGTCGAGCCCTTGCTTGGTGATGTAGGCGTCCGCACCGGCCTCGAGGCCGCGGAGTCGGTCCTCGGGACGATCATGCGTCGAGACGATGACGATCGGGGTCTGCGCGAGGTTGGGCATGGCGCGGATGTGCCTCGTCAGCTCGAAGCCATCCATGCCCGGCATCTCGATATCGGTCACGAGGCAGTCGAAAGCACGCTCCCCGAGCTGAGCCAGCGCCTCGGCAGCATCGCCGGCAGCCGCGACCTCGAAGCCGGCGTCCTCGAGCAAGCGGCGCTCCATCTCTCGTGTGACCAGCGAGTCGTCGACGAGCAGCACGGAAAGACGCCGCGGCGAAACGCGCACGGGTGCGACGGTGGGCTGGAGGGGGCGCTCGCGCGGCCCCATCGCTTTGGTAGACAGCACGCCGATGGGCTGACCCGAGGCGAGCAGCGCCACGCCTTCGAGCAGCGGCCCCACTCCGGCCGCGCGGGCGATCGGGCGCACCAACACTTCCTCGCTGCCTTCGACCGCGTCGACGCTGAGCCGCACCGGCTGGCCGAGCATCTCGCCTTGCAAGAGGAGCTGCGTGGCGGCCGGGACCTCGCCCAGGAGCTGGGCCAGCGGCAGGAACGGCACCAGGGTGCCGCCAACGGTGGCAAAGCTCTGTCCGTCGCGCTCCACGACCGCCGATCGCTCGAGGCGGTCCACCCGCCACACCGCCGCGGCCGGCAGCGCCAAACGGAGGCGGCCTGCCCGCACCAGCAGTACCTCCTCACCGCGACGGGAGATCGGCACCTCGAGGGTGACGGTGGTGCCGCCACCCGGTCCCGCCGCGATGGTGGCGCCGCCGCCCACCCGCTCAGCGACCGCCGCCACGGTATCCAGACCGACGCCGCGGCCGGAGACCTCGGATACCTCGCGGCGGGTCGACAGCCCGGGCAGGAACACGAGCTGCAGCACCGCGTCGCGGCTCATCGTGGCCAGGTTGGAGGCGGCGACGACGCCAGCCGCGACGGCTGCCTCGCCGATCTTGACCGGGTCGATGCCGGACCCGTCGTCGGTTATCGCCAAACGGACGTGACGGCCAGCCGGCCGCGCCTCGATGCGCACCTTCCCCACGCGCGGCTTGCCGGCGCGCTCGCGGGCGTCGGGGGCTTCGATCCCGTGGTCGACGGCGTTGCGCACCAGGTGGAGCAACGCCTCCTCGAGCTCGCGCGTGATCCGGCGGTCGAGCTGCGTCTCCTCGCCCGCGAGCGTGATCTCGACCTCGCGGCCGAGGGAGCGGGCGAGCTCGCGGGCGTGCCGAGCCAGCGCCTGCAGAACCGGCCGGAGCGGCTGGACCTGCAGCCCGAGCAGCGTCTCGACCTGCGCCTCGGCGTCGTGGAGCTGGCGCGAAGTGGCGCTCTCGAGCTCCATCGTCATCCGGCGCAAGGTGGCAGCCATCACCGCCAACACCTGTCGGGGCTGCGGCTCGTGCACGCCCTGCTCGGCCAGGCGCGCCAACTCGTGCAGGGCGCCGACCTGGTGGCCAGCCGCCAGCGTCTGGAGGCGCATGCGGGTGGCGCGGTCCGCCAGCTCGTCGACGGTCGTGGGGTCGAGCCGCAGCTCGCTCAGCGTGGAGTGGGTGGTGGTCGCCGCGGCCGGGGCTGGCACCTGCGGGGTGGCGGCGAGCTGGTCGGGTACACGTGGCTCCTCGAGGCCGTCCCGGAGCGCCCCCAGGAGCGCTGGGTCGGCGGCGGGCGTCTGCCCCTGCGCGAGCTCCTCGACCATGCCCGACAGGGAGTCCACGACCCGGATCGCGAGCTGGGCAACGCCGGCGCGCGGCGGCTGCAGCGCCGTCTCGGCAGCGTGGCAAAGCTCGGCCAGCGCGACCAGACGCAGCATGCGCCCGGCGCCTTTGAGCGTGTGCAGCTCGCGCCGCACTTCGGCGGCGGCAGCCGCGTCCTCGTCCAGCCGCGGGGCCAGCGACGCGAGCTTCTCGAGCCGTCCGTGCGCTTCGGCCACGAACAGCGGCACGAGATCGGCTAGGTCGGCATCGATCATCGCTCGCCCATCCGAAGAGGTGACCCGTGTCTCGCGGCCCGTGGGCCATGGACAGGCCTCGAGGAGCGAAGGAACGACGGGCCGCGTGGGGCCATGGGCCGGGAATGACGAGACACGGCGGTCTAGATCTTCGTCCAGCTTCTGGCGTTGACGTCGAAGCCCAGCACCCCGAGATGGGCGCCGCTGGGGTCGCGGATCGGCGCCGCGACCGAGAAGCAGCGGTCGCCGGTGAGAAGCGAGTCGTACAGCGGGGTGAGGATCGGCCGTCCCTCCCGCATCACGGTCTGGTACCAGGGGCGGTCGTGCATGTTCATGCCGACGGTCACCGAGCCGGCGGACCGCCCGCCGGTCCACTCGCGGTTGACCGAGAAGGCAGCCATCACGCCGTGGGCGTCGGCGAGGAAAGCCATCTCGACGAACGGGTGGCGGGCCACCAGCTCGGCAAGCTGGCTCTCGGCCATCTCCCACTGTCCGCCGCGACCGCCCAGCTCGGTTGCCCAGTGCTCGCACAGGTGCTTGAGCGAGCGGGCGGCGTCGATCCGGAATGACTGGGTGAGGAGCTGGATCGACAGCGCGAGCTGGTTGAGCCGCTCGGCGGTGCCGGAAAAGTGCTTGAGCCCCTCCGCCATGCGCTGAATGACCTGGCTCACTTCCTTGGCGGTGAGCACCACCTGGTCGGAGGCCGTGCGCTGCTGCTCGGTGGCGAGCGAGGTCTCCTTGGCGGTGCGCGCGGTATCGGCGAGGGCGCTGCGTAGCGCATCGATGGCGTTGGCGGCGGCGCGGGCGCGTTCGAGCCCACGTGAGGCCTCTTTGCCGCCCTCCTCGGTCGCCACCACCGTGGCGCGGATCGAGGAAGAGAACTCCTCCAGCAGGTTGCGTACCGAGTCGACCGACTCCTGTGAGCGCTGCGCCAGGCGGCGGACCTCATCGGCCACGACACCGAAACGGCGTCCGTGCTCGCCGGCGGCAGCCGCCTCGATGGCGGCGTTGAGCGAGAGGATGTGGGTCTCCTGGGCGATCTCGGTGATGAGGTCGAGCACGCGGTAGATCTCCTTGGAGCGCGTGCCCAGCGTGTCGGCCCGGGCGGCGATGGCACTGATGCGCTTTTGCACCTCCTCCAGGCCTCCGAGCGCCTCCTCCACGGCCGCCACCCCGGTTTCACCGGTCTGCTCGGCGTGGGCGGCGAGATCGGCCTGGGAAGCGGCGTTGCCGGCGATCTGTGCCGCGGTGCGGGCCAGCTCCTCCATGGTCGCCGTGATCTGGACCACGGCGGCGGCCTGCTCCGAGGAACCCGAGGCCAGCTCGGAAGCGGTCGCGTGCACCGCGTTGCCGGCGGCGGCCACATCGGTCGAGCTCGACTGGATCTGCTGGATGAGCCCTCCCAACGCCCGCGTCGCCGCCGAGAACGCGCCGGCCAGACGCTCGGGCAGGTGGCGGACCTGCTCGGGTGCTTTTACCAGGTCGCCGGCCTGCAGCTCAACGAGCCCGGCCACCAGCTCGCGCTCCCACCCTGCAACCTGCTGGCTCACGCGCTCGGCACGCTGGCGCGCCCGGCGCTCGGGCAGGTAGGCGAAGGCGAGATAGGCCAGCACCGCCACCGCGCCAGCCGCCAGAAAAGCGGTGGCGAGCCACTGGCGCGCCGTGCCAGCGCTGGCGGCGAGGACGGTGACGAACCCGACCACCACCGTGACAGCGAGGATCGCGAAGCCCCACGCGGGGCTGGTTCGTTCCCTGACGTGCTCCTCACTCATCGGATGCTCCTTCGGTCTGCAGCGCCAGCTCGGGTGGCGGTGCCAACGGGTCGATGACGACGACGACCTGGCCCTCGACGACAGCGAGTCCTCGGGAAGAGACCGGCCAGAAACGGCGCAGGATGCGCCCGGGCTTGCGGACCGTTGGCGTCGAAAGCATCGCCACCACGCGGTCAGCGCGGAGTCGGTCGTGCCTCAGCGAGATGGTGATCCCGCCACCGGTCACGCCGAAACGGCGCACCTCCGCGCGCTCGACGCCCCAGCTCGTCTCGCCCCGGACAAAGACCAGTAGCTCTGTCCCTCTCACGTCGCACCCAGGTGCTCGAGGTTGAGGACGCGGACCGGCCTCCCAGCCTGCAGCGCCTCGCCGCTCACCAAGCCGAGCCGGGTCTCCGTCAGCGCGTGCAAAGGCAGCTCGACGATCGCCAGCGCCTCGTCGGCCGCCAGCCCGACCAGCTCGCGCTCGGCCGGCGGTCCGGCCCAGACGACCACCGTCACGGGCTGGCCGGAGGCGGCGCCGGCCGGGGCGTTGACCAGGCACGCGAGATCGAGCACGGGCAGCGCCTCGCCGGCGAACTCGGCCAGCCCGAGCAGCTCCGGGGCGGCCCCCGGCAGCGGGTGGGTCGTCAGGGTCGCGACGACCCGTCGCACTTGATTGAGCGGCAGGGCACACAGGTACTCGCCGGCCCGCACCAACAGGCACCGAATTCCGCCCTCGCCGGAAGCAGAGGTCATGAGCAAAGGGTACAACATGCGGGGGTGGGAGGAGCGGTGAGCGACGAAACGCAAGAAGTCCGACCGGACGAGCTCGCGCCTGAATCTCGCCCCGGTTTTCCGGGAGCCGGCTACGTGGGCTCTGCGGGTGGGCGGTTCAGGAGGGCGGCGACGGCGTCGCGGCGAACCTTGCCGCGATCGGAGACCGGCAGCTCGTCGACCAACACCAGACGGCGGGGAAGCTTGTGCGGAGCGAGGGCGCGCCGGCAGGCGGCGAGCAGGGACATAACGGTGTGGCCGGCGGCGCGGTCGACCGCCGCCACGGCAGCCACGAGCTGGCCGCGGTTGGCGTCGGGGAGCCCCATGACGAACGCAGCGCGCACGCCAGGTATCGCCTCGAGCACACGCCGGATCTCGTCGGGGTGGACTTTCTTGCCTGCGATGTTGAGGTGCTCGGCGACCCGGCCGGTCAGCATCAGGCGGCCCTCTCCGTCCAGCACCGCGGTGTCGCCGGCCAGGAACCGATGGTCGCCGAGGAGGCCGCCGGCGTCGGTGGCCGGCACCGTGCCTCGGGCCACTGCGCCCGAGCGGATCAGCACCCGGCCCTCCTGTCCGGCGGGACGCGGGCGCAGCAGCTCATCGACGACCTCGACCCGCACCGCCCGCATCGGTCGGCCGACCATCCCCGCCGGCCGCCCGATCGGGGTGCCGGTCTCGTAGGCGATGGCGCCGCATTCCGACGAGCCGTAGAAGACGTTCACCCTGATCCCGGTGAGCGTCTCGAATGCCTCGCCGTCGGCGGGCAGCAGCGGCGCGCCAGCGGTGAGGCAGACCCGCAGGGCGGGCAAGGCAGGCAGGTGCGCCTCGAGGCTCGCCAGCGCCCGGATGTGGGCCGGAACCGCGGGGAAATGCGCCACGGCCGCCCGCTCGAGCGTCTCCGCGAGCGCCGGAGGGAGGTTCGACGACGGGATCGCGAGCGGCATCCCGACCAGAAACAGCGGCACCAGGCACGAGCCGATGCCGTACGAGTGGGTGAGCGGGACCGCCGCGAGGGTCACGTCGTCGGTGCGCAGCCCCATCGTGTGCATGATTTTGACGGTGTCGGTCGCGAGCTCGCGGAGGCCCACGGCAACGGCCCGAGGGGTGCCGGTCGAGCCCGAGGTGAGCTTGAGCAATGCGGTGCCGGGTGGCAGCTCGGCCGGAGGCGAGTCCTCGTTCAGGCCGAGCATCATGAGCCCGTGTTCCCACACCGGTCGGGCGGACCCCAGGCGAGCCGCGGTCGTGACCGTGGCGACGGCCCCCACGGCCCGCGCGGCGTCGGCGAGCTCGGCGGGCGGCGACCCGGCGTCGACCAGGGCGACCGGCAGCCCGAGCGCGCGCAAGGCGCCGAACGCCGCCACCAGCTCGAGCCCGTTGGGCAACGACAGCGCCACCGGTCTCCCAGGCGGCAGCAGAGGCGCCATCGACTCTCGTATGGCAGCGATGGCGGCGGCCAGCTCGCGGCGCTTGGCGAGCACCGCGCCCCGCGGCCCGAGCAACGCCGGCTGCTCGGGGTCGCGCCTGGCTGCCTGCAAGAAGCGCTGGAGGAGTGGGCACCGCCCGTCAGTCACGCTGCCCCCGCAAGCGCTGGAGCATCGCCTCGACGGTGGCGTGGGCGCGCTGCTCGTAAAAGCGCTGCAGCGTGTCGCGAACGTCGGGGAAGCGCTCAGCGATGCGGTCGAGCGTGTCGCGGAAGATCTCGATTGCGGTCACCTGGCTTCTGGCGACGATCGTCGCGGTACGCGGCCTGCCGGTGAGCACGGCGACCTCGCCGAAGAACTCGCCGGCGCCCATCTGCCCCAGCACCAGCGGTCGACCTGCCTGGTCCTTGGTAACCACCTCGACCGTGCCCTCCTCGATCAGGAACAGCGAGAGGCCGGGATCGCCCTCGCGCACGATCGTCTCGTCGGTCTGGAACGAACGCACCGAGGTCGAGTCCAGCAGCTCCATGAGCGCTTGGGCCGGGAACTGGGCGAAAAAGCGCGACGCCTCGCGCTCGCGCTCCTCTTGCTGCGCTGCCGTTTCCGACTCGGCGAGGACCGCCTCTGCCGGCTCCTCTTCGACGACGACGACCGTGAGCGGGACCTCCTCGCCCGTCGGCGGCTCCGACGGCGTCGTCACGGGCTCCGGTGCCACGGTGGAGGGTGTGGCCGGCTCTGGTTCGGGCCCGCGTTTGCCGGCTGCCCGGCCGGGCTTGACCGGCTTGAAGCGGGCGCGGGACGCCTCCTCGGCCTCCTGCTTGGCGCTGATGAACTCGGCCAGCTCGCGGGTCACCTCCGGGTGCTCGGGGTCCAGCCGCAACAGCTTGTTGGTGACCGCGATAGCGCGGGCGTAAAACCCGTCCTCGGCGAACTGGCGGGCGAGCTTGCGGTAGATGCCGATGGCGGTGTCGCGGTCACCGGCCAGCCCGAGGATCTCCGCCTGCCGCAGCAGCAGGTTGAAGCTCTCCGGCTTGCGCTTGATCTCCTCGGCGATCGCCTCGATCGCCGCCTTGTAATCGCGCTGCGCCAGATACTGGTCCAGGTGCTCGAACTTCGGCTTGCCCTTGAAGATCATGACCACCCCAATCGGGCGGCGATCGCCGTACCGGCGGCGCGAGCGCGCCCCCTGACTCGCGCGGCATCCTCGCTCAGCAGCCGACCGCCCTCCACCACGACTCTCCCGTCCACCACCACGTGCCGCACGTTCTCCACGCCCATGCCGAACACTATCACGTCGGCCGGCTCAGCCACCGGCTCCGCCGACCAGGCGTCGAGGCCCAGCACCACGATGTCCGCAAGATGCCCGGGCAGCAGACGGCCGACTTGGCTCCCGAGCCCGAGAGTCTGAGCGCCGCGCCACGTGGCCAGCTCGAGGACGGTCCACGCGTCCACCGCGCCGGCGCCGTGCCGCAGGTTGTGGAGCGTGCCCGCGAGTGCCATCTCGTGGAAGATCGACAGCCGGTTGTTGCACGGCGGGCCGTCGGCGCCAAGCCCGATCCGGCACCCCGCGGCGAGCAGCCGGGGAACGTCGGCGATCCCCGACGCCAGCTTGAGGTTGGAGCCCGGACAGTGGGCGATCCCGGTGCCGAGCCGAGCGAGCCCAGCGACCTCGTCGTCGTCGAGATGCACGCAGTGGGCGAGCACCGTGTCGGTGCCGGCCATCCCCAGGTCGGCCAGGTAGGCGACGTTGCCGCGCCCGGTCAGCTCGCGCACGTAGCGGGTCTCGTCCGGGTTCTCCGAGGCGTGCGTGTGGAGCATGTACCCGTGCCGGCGGGCGAGCCCGACCGTCTCGCGCATGAGCCGCTCCGAGCACGAGAGCACGAAGCGCGGCGCCAGCGCGTAGCGCAGCCGGCCGCCCGCGGCGCCGTGCCAGCGCCGGCCGAGCCGCTCCGACTCCGCGAGCGAGGCATCGGTGTCCTCGGTGAGCCCCGGCGGCACACCGTCGCCGAGGTCCATCATCGCCTTGCCCGAGGTGAAGCGGAGCCCCATCGCCTCAGCGGCCTCGAAGACAACGTCTTGACCGTGCGTCGTGCCCATGTCGAGCACGCTCGTGGTGCCACCGCACAGCAGCTCGCCGATTCCCAGCCGCGCCGCGGCGTCGACCTCGTCGGCCACAAGCGCCGCCTCGTACGGCCAGATGCGCTCGCGCAGCCAGCGCAGCAACGGCCGCTCCTCGGCGCGGTGACGAGCGAGGCTTTGTACCACGTGCACGTGTGTCTGCACGAACCCCGGCAGCACCAGCGCGTCCGCGGCGTCGAGCGTCGCGCATCCGGCCGGTGCCTGCACCGTCTCCGCCACCGCCGCGATCCGGTTGCCGGCCACCAGCACGTCGCCGGTGAACCATCCTCGCCCGGTCATCGGCACGACCGTGCCGCCGCGAATCAACAGTGCCCGCTCGTCGCTCATCTTTCGAATTGTCAGTTCCATGGCTGTGCCTGTCAACACCTTCCGCGGTGACCGGGGGCACCGAGCGCCCCGCCGTGGCGCAGCTCCGAGATGGTTGCTCCCGGCCTCTCGAGGGCAGGGCGGGTCCGGGCACCGGAGCTGCTCGATCGGTTGCGGCGTCCGGTCGAGGCGTTGGCCGAAAAAATGCGGAGGGTGGTGGAGCTGGACCGGGCGCGGCGACAGGGTCGGCGATCATCGTTGTCGATGCCAACGTGATCGCCACGGCAGTGCTTCCGACGGGTGGCCTGGCTGTGCAGACACATCCTCTGCTGGAAGCACAGCCGCAACCGGGTAGTTCCCTTCTCGTGGGGGAGTGAGCTCAGCAACGTCCTGGCTACCGGGAGGCGCTCTCCGGTTCCGGTGCGGGTGGCTCCGTATCTGGCGGCTCGACGGGCTTGCCGGTCGTGCAGCTCACCTCCACCCAGCCGCCGCGGACCGAGGTGTTCTCGCAGTACGACTTGCCCGAGCTCATGGGGTTGTTGAGGTAGTCCAGGATGGTGCGGCAGGTCTCGTCGTCGCGAGGCACCACTTTGCAAACCCCCTGGATCCGGTCGTTGGCGAAGCAGCAGGGTGCTGCGGGCTCGGTGTCGGCCGCCGCGACCGTCGTGCCCAGCGCAACCGCGCCGGCCACCACCGCCACCGCCCACAGCCAGCGTGCTTCGAATGTGGGTCGTCTGCTCATCGCTCACCTCCAGCAGGCCGTGCCTACGTTGTCCAGTATCGGCGTTGGTGGCCGCCACCGCCAGGGCGCCGATGCCGGACCTGTCGCGGGCGCTGTGAGTCGGCTCCGGGCGCGTGGGGAGCGCGAGGTCGGGTCCGCCGTCGGTGGTGCCGCTGCCAGGCTATGGGCGACGCAGGATGTCCGAGAGCTGGCGTCGCAAGGTGTTGCCCGAAAGCGTGCCGCCCTGGAGCGAGTTGACGTCGGTCTGCGAAAGGTCGAGCGGTAGGGCGAAGGCGCGGTGGTGCAGCTCCTCGCAGAGAGCGCGGGCGGTCGCCTCGCGGTCGGCCTGGGTGGCGACCAGCGCCTCGGCGAGGACCGTCCCGTCCGGGGCCACGAGCGTCGCCCGGTGGCGACTGGCGGCAGGGCCGATCTCGAGGGTGAACCCACCAGGGTGGCGTTCGAAGCGGCGGGAGGAGGCGAGCCAGCTAGCCGCTTTGCGGCTGGCAGCGTCGCCCGCGGCGGTGATGTGGATGGGCAGTGCCAGACCGAGGGTGCGGAGAATGCCGGGGCGGTGGGCGAGCGCCTGCTGGTAATCCGCGAGTGCGGTGGAGAGCCGTCCCTCGCGCCAGGCAATGTCGCCCAGCAGCGCCGACGCACGGGCTTGGAGCAGGAGTTCCGAGCGCGGCAGGGTCGCGAGCGCCTCCTCGAGCGCGAGCCGGGCCTCCCGGAGCGAGCCGCGCGCCCGCTGGCTCTCACCCGCCACCAAGAGCAGGTAGGGCCGCTCCCGCAGCCCGGCTGGGTCGGTGCGGGCGAGCAGCCGCACCGCTTCGGCCTCGACGAGGCCCGGGCCGACGAGCGTCACGAGATCCGGCGTCAGCCACGGCAACGCGTCGATGCCGTTGGAGGCAAAAAAGCGGAGTGACGGCGCCAGCCGGCCCTTGCCGACGGTCAGCGCTGCGGCGCGACGGCCCACCGCCCAGCTCTCCCGTGCCAATGACAGCCGGCGTCCGGCGATGGGGAGCCGCTGCCACAGCGGGGTCCAGCTCGCCTCCTCGGCCAGGCGCTCCTGCTCGAGCCGCGCGAGGCTCCAGAGCAGCAGGAGCTGCCCAGCCTCGGACTGGTCGCGGTGGACGCTGGTGCCAGCGCGGCGGTCGGGCCGCCGGGCGATGCGCCGCGCGAGATCGAGCCCTTCCGTCACGAACCCCGCCTCGGCGAGGAGGGCGGCGGTGATCGATTGGCGGTCGGCCCACGACTGCTGGTCGAGGTGTGGCGGGTTGGCGTGGGCCCAGGCATGCATCTCGCGCACCGCGGCGAGGGCCTCCGGGAAGCGGCACTGGCGCCAGTAGAGGATCGACAGATCCTCCCAGGGGTTGGAGAAAGACCCGCCCTCGAAGTAGGCAACCGCCTCGCGATAGTGGCGCTCCGCCTCGTCGAACCGCCCCAGCTTCTCGGCCGCCTCGCCGAGGTTGCGCAGGAACGTCGCATCCATCAGTTGCGGGAAGGCCCGTGCTTCCTCGACGAGGCGCTCGAAGATGCGGTACGACTCCTCGGCGTTACCGGCCTCGTCCTCGATCGCGCCCCAGGTGTTGAGCGCCGTGAGCCTGGTCTCGGGATCCTCCGATTGCAGCGCTGCGGCCATCTTGGCCCGGGCTTCGTTCATGCGGCCGAGCTTCATGAGCGGCCAGCCGTACTCGACGGTGAGGTCGGGGTCGTAGTAGCGGTCGCGCAGCGCCAGCAGCTCGAGCGCCTCCCGCTCGCGGTCCATCTGGCGGGTAATCGAGATGAGCTGGCGCAACACGCGGGCGTGCCAGCGCCACGGGCCGTCCGAGCTGATGTCGAGGCCCCACCGTCGCTCCAGCAGCGAGCGTGCTTTCGAGGCCAGGAAGTAGGCGCGGGGGAGGTTCGCCTCGCCCCGCTCCTCGACGTACGCCAGGACGTGCAAGGCGACGAAGCTGTCGGGGTGCCTGTCGAGGATCGCTTCGGCGGCCTCGCGGGCCTTGACGAACTGCACCGGGTACTGGATCAGCACGTAGGCAGCCTCCTCCTCGGCGGTGATGGCGTACTCGGCCTCGTCCTGGGCGGCTGTGGGGAACGCCAGCAAGACGGCGAGCGAGAGGAGGAGAGCGTGCCGCACGGGTCCTCAGGCGTGCAGGGTGGCGCGGGAGAGCGCCTCGAGCGGGCGCGCCAGCGCCTCCTTGACGATCGCGACGGTGTTGGCCGTGGGAACCGCGAGCGAGACGCGGTGGGAGAAGATGTACGGTGCCAGCGCCTCGACGTCCTCGCCGGAGATGAAGCCGCGGCCGCGGGCGAGGGCCCGCGCCTTGAGAGCCGGCACCGCCATCACCAGCGAGCGCGTGGAGATCCCCTGGGCGACGTGTGGGTTGGCGCGGATCTCGCGGGCGATGTCGACCAGGCAGGCGAGCACGGCGGGGCTGGCGTGGACCTCCTGCTCGATGAGGTGGCGGGCCTCGATGACCTCGGCGCGGTGGATGCGCGGCAGGTCCTCGCCCGGGGGCTGCAGGCGCTCAAGGCGGGTGCGCAGCACCTCGATCTCCGACTCGCGGTCGATGTACTCCATGCGGATCTTGAACAAGAAGCGGTCGAGCTGCGCCACCGGCAGCGGGTACGTGCCGGCCAGGTCCTGCGGGTTCTGGGTCGCCATGACGAAGAAGAAGTCGTCGAGCTGGTACGAGACGTTGTCGACGGTCACTTGCTTTTCGGCCATCGCCTCGAGCATCGCCGACTGCACCTTGGGGGAGGTGCGGTTGATCTCGTCGCCCAGCACCACGTAGGCGAAGATCGGCCCCCGCCGGAACGAAAAGGTGGAGGTGTCGGCGTCGAACACCGACACGCCCGTGATGTCGGACGGCAGGAGGTCGGGCGTGAACTGGATGCGCCGGAAGGCGGCGATCTGGTCGTCGGGGATGTCGTCGATGATCGAGTCGCCCAGCGTTTTGGCGAGCGTCGTCTTGCCCGACCCGGGATAGTCCTCCAGCAGCACGTGGCCGTCGGCGAACAGGGCGATGAGCACCAGCTCGATGACGTCGTCACGCCCCTTCACGGCGTGGCGGAGCCGGCCCTCGAGGCGGCGGAACACGTCCTGCGCCCGCTGCGTCCGTGCGTTCGATGTCGTCTCTGGTCCGTTCACTGCGCACCTCCCATCGTTACCTCACCCACAGCCACGAAAGCGGATCGACGAGGCCGAGCCAGCGCCGCCACCATCGCACCCTCCTCGCGAGCTCGGCGGCGACTCGGCGGCCGAGCGCCAGCGCCTCGCGGCGGCCGAGCGCCGGCCGCGTCCGCCCGAGCGCAGCCTCGAGATGGAGCCGCGTCAGCTCGCCGAAGGCGGGGGAGAACGCTGCCTCACCGGTGGCGAACGCCTCGCGCGTCTGCCCGAAACGGCGCCGCACACCACCGTCGGCGAGCCTGTCGAGCGCCGTGCGATAGGCGACGACCGGCAGCCGGTCCACCCGGCAGAACCGGGGTGCGATTCGGCGCCAGACCTTGCCCGCGACCAGCGCCGCCAGCGCCAGCAGCGCGAGCGCAGCGAGGCCGAGAGCGAGCGCCCGCGCGGCGGCCCGCAGCGCCTCCTGGAGGTTGCCGCCGCCCACCGGCTCGTGGTCTGCCGGCAGTGGCTGCCGGCCGCGACGGGCCATCTCGCCGAGCATCTGCTGCAGCCCTTGATCGGGTCCCTCGTCGGGCGGATCGAGGGTCTTCTCCGGGACGATGTCCATCGGCAGCCAGCCGATCCCGTACAGGTAGATCTCCGGCCAGGCGTGGGCGTCGAGGTCACGGACGAGAAGCGCCCCGCCGTTGCCCCGTGTGCGGCCGCCCACGGCGTAGCCGGCGCCGACGCGGGCCGGGATCCCGCGGGCCCGGAACAGCAGGCAGGCGGCGTGCGAGAGGTACACGCAGTGGCCGATCCGGTCGCCGAACAGGAAGTCGGCGAGGGGGTCGGCCGCGGCCTCGTGGTTGGAGCGCCGGCTGTAGGTGCTGTTCTTGCTGAGCCAGTACTGGATCGCCACCGCCTGGGCGAACGGGTCCTGTCTGAGATCCCGCCGCAGCAGCTCGACGCAGCTCGCGGCGAGGTCGGAGTAGCGCCGGTCCGAGGGGCCGTCGGTGTAGTGTCGCTCGAGCTTGCGGCTCCACCGCGGGTGGCCGACGTGCAGCTCGGCGAGCTCGGGCAGCTCCTTGACCTGGACCTGCGAGGCCACCTTGTACGCCCGCACGAACCGCACCGGGTCGGGGTTGGGGGCGGGCTCGAGCGTCTCGGGGTTGACGAGGGCAAACGGCCGGGGGTGGGGCTGCAGTAGCGCCACGGTGGTGTCGAGCGAGCGGAAGAGGTCGCGGCGGCCGATTTCGAGCTCGACCTCGGTCCTGCCGCTCGGGAACGACGCCACGATGTCGGCATCGGCGCCCTCGAGGGTGGCCTGTACCAGGCGCTGACCGTTGAACTGCGAGAACGCGGTCTGGCGAAGGTAGTAGTAGCCCGACGGTGGGTCGTAGTCGTCGTGGAGCAGGACCACGGCCACCGGGGTTCCTCCGGAAGGGTCCTTTTGGTCGGCGAAGCTGGAGGTGGGGGAGTCCGCGCCGCCCTGCTCGCCCTGACCTCCCTGGTCTTGGGCCTTCCCGCTACCCCCGCCGCCGGGCGGCTCCAGGACCTTGACCACGCCCACGGGGATGAGGAGGAAGGCGAGAAGTACGAGGGCCACGATCAGCAGGCCATCGAGGAGCGAGCGCCGCCGGGAGCCGCGATGGGCGGCGAGCAGCGCCAGCAGCGCGGCAGCGAGGGCGCCGAACCCCAAAAAGAACGGCAATGGGTCGTAGCCCCGTCCCCACAGCAGATCGACGAGGGTGTGGGGGCGGCTGATGAGCCCCTCGCGGTGGGCGGCGAGCACGCCGCCGAGCACCGCTCCCACCGCGAGGACCTCGAGCGCGATGAACGCCGGGCGGCGGCGGCTCGAGGCCTGCAGCACCGCCACGACGGCGAGCGCGCCGCCCAGCCAGAGGAGCATCTCGGAGAGCGTGAACGCGGCGCCGGTGCCGAGCAGGCCGGGGAGCGCCCGAGTGCCGACCAGCAGCGAGGAGGCGAGCCGCGTCGCCAGCAGCACGAGGAGGCCGCCGGCCCAGATCACGGGCAGGCGAAGGCGCGAGGCGGCCAGGCGCCACGCGATCACCGCCCCGAGCACGCTCCCGAGCACGGCGGCCACGGTACCCGCGGGGACGGTGCGGGGCGCCGCCGCGAGGGCGACCGTCACCGCCCAGATGAACATGCCCGCCGCCGCCCACACGGCGCGCCTCACGCTGTCCTCCTCGCCCGGGCGGCCGCGACGCGCGGGTCCCCGAGCAGCCGCCCGTGCCGGCGGTCCACCGCGAGCATCGGCGCGCCGAGCCGGAGGAACGCCTCCGACATTGCGGTGACGTCGGGCCATCGCGGGGCGCTCGCCGGGCTCGGGCGCAGCAGCCAACCCGCCAGCCGGGAGCGAGGTGCGAGCCGGGTGTCGGCGTCGTCGAGCGCGGTGTAGAGCTGTACCCGCAGCCGGTGCGAGGCGAGGACGGAGGCCACTGCCGGCGTCCAGGCGCCCGTGCGGGCCGGCAGGAAGACGAGGCAGACGCCGAATCCGGCCTTCTCGGCCCGCGTCAGGAACTCGCCGAGGCGGGTGCCGGCATCGTTTTCGTCGTTCCAGGACGTGTCACCGCGACCCGCGCGACCGCCTCCCGCCAGCCCCGAGGCCACGAGCACGTCGAGTGCGCCTCGGGCGTCGCTCGCGACCCGCTCCGTGCCATCGGCTCCGAACCACCAGTTGTCGCCGAGGAGACCGCGCTCGACCACGACGCGGGCGAAGCCGGCGGTCGCCTCGTCGCCATCCCCCGCCACCAGGTAGGCGCAGGCGCGCGGCCGCGCGGTCACCGCGCGCTCCGGGATGCGGACGAGCAATTTGCGGGTACGGGCGTAGACCTTCCACAGGATGAGACGGGGCGAATCACCGTGGGTGTACTGCCGCATGTCCACGCGGTCGCCGACCGGCTGGCCGCGCGGCTCCGAGAGCTCCTCGCCGCCGGCCAGGGTGTCCAAAAGCGGCAGGTGGTCGAGCCCGCCGCGGTGCGGCTCCACCCGTACGTGCGTCTCGGTTGCGACCGTCCAGGTAAGCGCCGCCAGGCCCATCACGTCGCGTACCTCGAGACGCCGACGTACCTGCCGCCATTCACCCCGCCGCGCCGGGAGCACCTCTTCGGAAGGCCCGTCACGATGGGGCCGAGACCGGGTGGACACCTCGGGAGGATGCTCCCACCACCAGCCGACCTCCACGAGCGGCAGCCAGCGCGGGACGGGGAGCGTCCAGCCGGTTGTCTGCGGTTGGCCGCTTTCCAGCCGCAGGGCGGCGAGGGCGGGTCGCCGCCCCAGACGCAGGTGGAGTACCAGCGCCGTCCCGGCGACGAGTAGCAGGACGAGGGCGACGAAGCCGAGTCCGAGACCGGCGGCCGCGAAGACCACGAGGTCGAGGGTTCCGATGCCCAGCCTGAGCAGCGACGCGAGCGCGAGGAGGAGCAGGAGCAAGCCGGCCGCTGTGAGTGGGAACAGCCCTCGGGCCACCGCGACCAGTCTCCGTAGGCGTCGCCAGCTCCGGTACCACCACCGGCCTGCGTGCTGCTCGTCTTCGCTCGTCGTCACGCGCCTCCCGCCCGGCTCCAGGGATGCTAGCACCGGGCACTGGCGTCTTCTTCCGCAGCCCGCCGTCGGCCGCTTCACTGGCTGGCGATCACCGCTTGCCGGCCAGATGGGGTTGCTACCATCCCGGCGTGCGGACGGCGGACTTCGATTACCACCTACCGGAGGCGCTGGTTGCCCAGCACGCGCGCTGCCGCGGGACGTCCAGATTGCTGGTGCTGGAGCGAGCCACCGGCGATGTGCGGCTGGAACGGGTGACGGCACTGCCCGCTCTGCTGCGCCCGGGCGACCTGTTGGTTCTCAATGACGTCAAGGTGATACCCGCCCGCCTGCGCGCCGAGCGGCCGGGAGGCGGAAAGACCGAGCTGCTGCTGGTGCGCCCGCTCGGCGACGGAAGCTGGGAGGTCATGGCGCGCCCCGCCAAGCGCCTGCAGCCCGGCGTGTGGCTGCGGTTGCGGTCGGGAGCCGCCGTCCCGCTGCGCCGGATGAACGAGGGGCGCTGGCAGGTGGCGTTCGAGCCGCCGCTCGGGGCGGCACAGATGGAGGTGGCCGGCGAGGTACCGCTGCCGCCTTACATCCACCGCGAGGCCGGGCCCTCCGCCGACGACCGACGCCGCTATCAGACGGTCTACGCGCAGCAGGGGAGGGCGGTGGCAGCGCCCACGGCGGGCTTGCACTTCACCCCCGAGCTGCTGATGGCGGTGGCGGCGCGTGGCGTCGAGCTGTGCCGCCTGACGCTGCACGTGGGGCCGGGGACGTTCCGACCGGTGCAGACGGAGGACCCGCGCGACCACCGGCTCGATACCGAAGACTACGTGCTCTCGCCCGAGGCGGCAGCGGCCGTGAACCGTGCGCGCGCCGCCGGTCGTCGGATCGTGGCCGTGGGTACGACCTCGTGCCGCGCCCTCGAGCACGCGGCGACCGCCGGTCGGGGGCTGGTGCGGCCAGGGGCTGGCAACGCCGACCTCTTCATCGTGCCGGGCTTTCGGTTTCGGGTGGTCGACGGCCTGCTGACGAACTTCCATTTGCCGCGCTCGACGTTGCTCATGCTGGTGAGCGCTCTGGCCGGCCGCTCGCGCGCTCTCGGCGCGTACGCCGTCGCCACTGCCCAGCGCTTTCGTTTCTACTCTTTCGGTGACGCCATGCTCGTCCTCTGATCACCGATCGCCCCAAGCCGCGGGCTGGGTCGTGGGGCGAGCCTGATGTAGACTTGGCCTCCGGCCGCACGGCGGCGGAGGAGGGTTCGATGCTCAGGAATGGCGTGCTCGTCCTGGTGTTGATTGCAGGAGTCGTGATGACCTCGGTGGCGGGAGAAAGCAGGGTGGACAAGAATACGTGGCAGCTCGAGGACCTGTATCCCACACCAGAGGCCTTCGTCGCGGCCCGTGCCGATCTGGCCAAGCGCTTGTCCGAGCTCGAGAAAGGCAAGGGGACGTTGGGCAGCGGTCCTGCCGCCCTGTTGGCGGCGCTCGAAGCCGGAACGGCGATCCGTAAGGACCTGACGCGGCTCGCGAGCTACGCCTCGATGCGCGCGGACGAGGACACCCGCGTGCCCGAGAACCTCGTGGCCCGGCAGGAGGTCATGCAGCTCGCCACCGAGGCGCGCACCAAGGGCGCCTGGCTCGCGCCCGAAATCCTGGCTCTGCCCGAAGGCACCGTGATGCACTATCTGACGGTCGAGCCGAAGCTCGCACCATACCGGTTCTTCCTCGAAGATCTCGAGCGCCAGCGCGCCCACACGCTGTCCCCGGCGGAGGAGATGCTGTTGGCCCGCACCGGGCTGGTGACGCCCACGGCGCAGACCGCCTACGGCATTCTCACCGACGCCGACATGCCGTACCCGACGGTGAAGCTCGGCGACGGCACCGAGGTGCGCCTCGACAAGGCCGCCTACACGCGGTACCGCGCCGCCACCTCCCGCGAGGACCGGATCAAGGTGTTCGCCGAGTTCTGGAAGACCTACTCCGAGTTCGAGCGCACGCTCGGGGTGCTCCTCGACGGGCAGGTCAAGCGCGACCTCTTCAACGCCAGGGCGAGGAAGTACCCGAGTTGCCTCACCGCCGCGCTCGACGACAGCAACGTGCCCGAGTCCGTCTATCACACGCTTTTGGCCGAGGCGAACCGGGCGCTGCCGACGCTTCACCGCGCCTTCAAGCTGCGCGCCCGGCTCCTCGGGATCTCCGACTTGGGCTACCACGATATCTACCCGCCGTTGGTGCCCAGCCTCGAGATGAGGTTCCCGATCGACCAGGCGCGCGCCCTCGTGGTCGAGGCGGTGGCGCCGCTGGGGCCGGAGTACGCCGGGGTCGTGAAGAAGGGGTTCGAGTCTCGCTGGATGGACGTCTACCCGCGGCCGGGCAAACGCTCCGGCGCCTACTCCAACGGCTCGACGTACGATGTGCACCCGTATGTGCTGATGAACTACAACGACGACTACGAGAGCCTCTCGACGCTGGCCCACGAGTGGGGGCACGCGATGCACTCGTACCTGGCCAACGCGGCGCAGCCGATCCAGACCGCCGACTACTCGATCTTCGTCGCCGAGGTGGCCTCGACCTTCAACGAGGCGCTGCTGCTGGACCGCATGCTCAAGCAGGCGAAGACCGACGACGAGCGGCTCTCACTGCTCGGCTCGTACCTCGAAGGTTTGCGCGGCACGTTCTTCCGGCAGACCATGTTCGCCGAGTTCGAGCTGATGATCCACCAAGCCGCGGAGCGCGGTGAGGCGTTGTCGGGCAAGAAGCTCACCGAGATGTACGGAGCGCTCCTGCGGCGCTACCACGGCCACGACCAGGGCGTCATGCGTATCGACGACGCGTACGCCGTCGAGTGGGCGTACATCCCGCACTTCTACTACAACTTCTACGTCTACCAGTACGCCACGTCGCTGGCGGCCTCGAGCCTGCTCGCAAAAGACGTCCTCGAAGCGAAGCCGGGGGCGAGGGAGCGCTACCTCGGGCTGCTCAAGGCCGGCGGCTCCAAGTACCCCTACGAGCTGCTCAAGGATGCCGGCGTGGACCTGGCCACGCCAGCGCCGTACAAGGCGCTCGAGGCACGAATGAGCTGGGCGATGGACGAGATCGAGGCGATCCTCGCCCGCCGCGGGAAGTAGCCGCCCGTTGCCAACGGCTGGTACCGGGCTTTGCTGCCGGTCGGCGCGTGGCCGCGATGGGCGGGGGCGCCGGAAGAGGCTCTCGATGTTCAACCGGGCGGGTAGGTGGTTATCCTGCACCGCCACGTGAGTGGTTCGGAGGCTCGCATGCGCACCCGATCGAAGGCTCTGCTCGTGATCGGCATCTTGGTCGCCGTCGTCCTGGGCTCCACCGTCGTCATGATCGGCGGCATCTGGCTCGCGGCCCGATGGGTGCCGGGGCGGGCTCTGCTCACGGTCGAGGTTGCCGGCTCCCTGCCCGAGCGGGTGGATGAGTCGGTGTTCGGCGAGCTGTTCGGACCGCGGGCAGTGTCGATGTCCGAGCTCCGGGGCGCGCTGGTCCGCGCTAGGACCGACCAGGGCGTTCGTGGCGTGCGCGTCAGGGTGGGAGAGCTGGGAGCAGGTTTCGCGTCGATCCAGGAGGTCCGCGCGCTGCTGCTCGCCGTGTCTGCGGCCGGGAAACCGACGAGTGCTTTCCTCGAGACCGCCGGCGAGGGTGCACCCGGCAACCTCCAGTACTACTTGGCGAGCGCTTGCGACACGATCACGCTCGGTCCGCTCGGCGACCTCAACCTCGTCGGCCTGGGGTCGCGCACCCCGTTCATCCGGGGCATGCTCGACAAGCTCGAGATCGTGCCGGAGTTCGAGGGGATCGGCGACTTCAAGACCGCGCGCTTCCTGTTTACCGAGAAGGATCACACGCCAGCCTCCCGGGAGATGACCACCTGGCTGCTGCGGTCGCTCTCGTCGCAGATGGCCACCGACCTCGCCGCCGCCCGCAAGCTCGAGGTCGAGCAGGTCGCAGCGCTCGTAGCCCGGGGTCCCTTCAGCGGCGATGAGGCGCTGGCCGCCAAGCTCGTGGACCGCATCGCGGACTGGCACACCTTCGCCGAAAGCACCGCCAGGCAGGACGGCGTCGAGCTGTCCGAGGTGCCGCTGCGGCGCTATCTACGCGCCAGAAAGGCGTACGCCAGCGGTCCGGCGATCGCGGTGATCCTGGCCGAGGGTAGCATCGTCCGTGGAGAGAGCGGCTACTCGCCGGTGCCGCTGCTGGGTGGCGACGTGATGGGCTCGGACACGATCGCCCGGGCGTTCCGCCAGGTGCAGCGCGACAAGCCCAAGGCCGTGATCTTCCGCATCGATTCCGGCGGCGGCAGCGCCACCGCCTCGGAGATCATCCGTCAGGAGATGCTTCGCACCAGCAAGGAGATCCCGGTCGTGGTGTCGATGGCCAACGTCGCAGCCTCGGGCGGCTACTGGATCACGTGTGGGGCCCAAAGGGTGATTGCGGACCGGGGCACGATCACCGCCTCGATCGGTGTCCTCTCGGGCCACCTGGCGACCGAGGAGTTCTGGAAGAACAAGCTCGGCGTGACCTACGGCAAGGTGGACATGACACCCAACGCCATGGCGTTCGGCGACGTGGGTCCGTGGACGGCCGAGCAACGCGCCCTCACCCTGAAGTGGATCGGCAGGATCTACGACCAGTTCTTGGACCGGGTGAGCGAGGCGCGGAAGATGACCCGGGCGCAGGTGGACGCGGTCGGCCGTGGGAGGGTATTCACGGGTGAGCAGGCGTTCGAGCGTGGGCTCATCGATGCGCTGGGCGACATGAGCGTCGCCGTCGCCGAGGCCCGCGCCCTCGCCAAGCTGGCGCCGGACGCCGATGTGGACCTCGTGTACTACCCACGCCTGAAGCCATTGTGGAAACGCATGCTCGACAAGGACGACGAGGCAGCTCGCCTGCGCGCCACGGCCGAGGCGTTCGCAACCGGCCGGGTCTTGGTCCCCGGTCCGCTTTGGTTACCGCCGATCGAGATCCGCTGAGAGGCTGTTGGCGGTTGGCGGTTCCGAGGGTGCGGAGCGGTGGCCTCGCCCCCTCCATCCTCTCCTGCGTGGGCGGGTAGGCGGGGAGCCAACCAACGACTGCCAACGAACGACCGTCATCGCGGGCTGGACTCGCATCGTGAGTTCGTTCACAATTCCGGGCAGGAATTCGGGAGGACCGCATGGCCAAGATCGACCTGTCGCTCTCCAATCTCGATAGCCTGTTTCCGGCTCATTTCTCGAAGAAACAGGTGGCAGTCGGCAAGACGACGTTTCTCAAGGAAGCGTCGTTGCTACTGCATCGGTTCTACTCCGGCAAGATCATGACGGTGCCGAAAGCCGGGCTGTACGGTTTCAACTGGTTCAACGTCTGGTACACCCCCGGTGTCTCCCGCGTCTCCACGGCGATCCGCGGCTGCAAGGAGTGGCCGGTACCCGGCGTCACCGACCGGGTGAAGCCCGAGGATGATCCTGGGTTCGCCGACGCTTCGTTCGCGCTCTCCAACCGTGGCAACCTGGTGGGGGTCGTCTCCGACTCGACACGTGTGCTCGGTGATGGCGACGTGACCCCTCCCGGTGGGCTCGGGGTCATGGAGGGCAAGGCATTTCTCATGAAATACCTTGGTGGAATCGACGCAGTCGCGCTTTGCATCGATAGCCACGACGCGGACGGCAGGCCCAACCCGGACAAGATCATCGAGTTCGTGCGCCGGCTCCAACCGTCGTTCGGGGCCATCAACCTCGAGGACATCCAGCAGCCCGACTGCTACAAGGTCCTCGACACGCTGCGCGAGGAGTGCAACATTCCGGTCTGGCACGACGACGCCCAGGGCACCGGCTGCGTGACCGTGACGGCGCTGATCAACGCCCTCAAGGTCGTGGGTAAGGATATCGACAAGGTGCGGATCGTCATGATCGGCGCCGGCGCCTCCAACACCACGATCGCGAGGCTGTGTATCCATGTCGGCGCCGATCCCCACAAGATGGTGCTGTTCGACACCAAGGGTGCGCTCCATACCGGGCGCGACGACATCAAACGCGACCCCCGCTTCTACCGCAAGTGGGAGCTGTGTGAGCGAACCAATCCGGGTGGGCGTTGGCGCACCCCCGAGGACGCCTGCAAGGACGCTGACGTCATGATCGCGCTCTCGTCCCCCTGCTCGGTCAATCCGGAGTGGGTGCGGCTGATGGGCACCAAGCCGATCGTCTTCGCCTGCGCCAACCCGGTGCCCGAGATCTACCCCCACGAGGCCAAGGAGGCGGGTGCCTACATCGTCGCCACCGGCCGCGGCGACTTCCCGAACCAAGTCAACAACTCGCTCGGCTTCCCTGGCATCCTCAAGGGCGCGCTGCTGGTTCGGGCCCGCAAGATCACCGACAACATGGCGGTCGCAGCCGCGATGTCGCTCGCTGGGTCGGCCGAGAAGAAGGGGCTCTCGCCCGAGTACATCATCCCGAAGATGGACGAGAGCGAGGTCTTCCCCGAGGAGGCAGCCGCCGTTGCGATGCAGGCTGTGGCCGATGGGGTGGCACGCCGCGTGATGACCCGTCAGGAGGTGTACGACCACGCCGCGCGCGACATCCAGGAGGCGCAGCGGCTTCACCGCCACCTGATGGAGACCGGGTTCATTCCGGAGCCGCCGACCGAGCTTTTGGAGGAAGCGCTCCGCCGCGCCATCGCCGCCGCCGAGAACGTCTAGCCGCGGCGGGTCGAGCACCAGCCGGCCGTGAAAGAGGGGGCGATCCGGCTGGGTGAGTTGTCGGTCGCTGGTCGGTAGTCGTTGGTTCCGAGGAAAGGCTCGTAGGCCGGGGGAGAACCACCGACCACCAGCCATCAACCGTCGAGCGGTTGGTGCTCGGGGCGCAGCAGGTCGAACAGGGTCTTGACGGGCGCGAAAGTGGCGACGGGAACCTCGACGAAGAGGGTGCTCCAGCGGGCCATCGCGCCGTTCCACAGCCCCGGGCGCTCGAGCGCGAGCAAGGGGCGGCCCTGGTGCGATTTTCGGGAGACGAAGACGGCCCGGGGATCGACGAACCGCGTCAGGTCGTACGGCCGCCCGTGGGGATCCCGCAACGCACACACCAGATCCACGGGGTTGAAGTGGGTGGCGCGGCGCAGGATCGCCCGCTGGCCAGGGTCATCGGGGTCGATCTGCGAGCCCTCGACGATCTGGGGGCGCGCGATCCCGTGCTCGTCGCGCGTCCAGAACGGGCCGCCGCCGGGCTCACCCTGGTTGCGCACCATCCCGCACACGCGCAGCGGCCGATCGAGCAGGGCGGCCAGCACGGCCGGTTGCGGCTCGGCGATGGTGTGGCCGAGCCGGCGGGCGAGCGCACCCGCCTCGGCGAGCACGGCGACGTCGTCCGGCCGCGCGCGCAACGCGGCAGTCAGGCGCTGAATCTGCTGCTGGACCTCGACCAGCAAACCCGTAAGCAGCTTCTTCCAGCGTACCGACACCCACCGCAGGTGCTCGGGGAGGATGTTGTCGATGTTCTTGATGACGACGAGGTCGCCGGCGAGGCCTTGGAGGTTGCGGAGCAACGCGCCGTGCCCACCGGGCCGGAACAGCAGCTCACCCTCGGCGGTCCGGAACGGTTCCCCTTCCAGGCTACCGGCGATCGTGTCGGTTGCCGGATCCTGGGTGGAGAAACCGACCTCCAAGCGGCAGCCGAGCTCGGCCTCGAGCGAGGGCCGGAGCGCATCGAGCACGCGTGAGAAGCGTTCGAGGTGCTCGGGCGACACGGTGAAGAAGAGCCGGCAGGTGCCATCGCCAGCCGTGACGTGTGCCGCACCTTCGCGGAGGTGCTCCTCGAACGGCGTGCGGGACCGGCCCGGGTAGGCGTGGAAGAGCAACAGCCCCTTGGGGGTGGAGGCGTAGGCGAGCCCGGGTTCCCCGAGCAGCAGCCGGATCACCTCCCGCCACGCGCCGACCCGCGGATGCGCCACGTCGATCCCAGCCATCGCGGCCGCCTTCTCGAGGTCGCTCCAGAAGGCGAAGCGGGGCAGCGAATCGAGCAGTAGCCGGGCGGCTTCGGGGGTGGGCTCGGCAGGGCCTGCTAGCACCCTGGAGACGGCGTCGAACATCCGCGTCGCAGCCCCCGAGGCCGGCACGAAACGGGAGAGGCGGCCGCTGGCGGCGGCCTGCTCAGCCAACGCTACCAGCACCGCTTCGCGTTCCTCAGGGATCTGTTCGATCCCGTCCCCCACGGTGCAGGGCCGTTCGAGGCGGGCGAAGCCTGGCGGCTCAGCGAGCAAGGCGAGCTGTTCCTCGACGGCCGCCGCATCCATCCCCCGGGCCTCGACCGCCTTCCGGTCGGTGGCCGTCAACCGCGTGAGCGTCGTCACTGGCGTCCCTTACCTCCTGTTTCCGGTCCTCTGGTGGGGTGGCCGGCGGGTCTCACTCCTCCTCCAGCATCCTCAGTAGGTACTGGCCGTACTCGTTGTTTCTCATCGATGCGGCGACGGCGCGCACCTGGTCGGGGCCGACAAAGCCCATCCGGTATGCCACCTCCTCGATGCACGCCACCTTGAGCCCTTGCCGTTCTTCGATCGCCTGGACGAACGTGGCGGCCTGCAGCAGGGCGGTGTGGGTCCCGGTGTCGAGCCAGGCCACACCGCGCCCGAGCTTTTCGACGTACAGCTCGCCGAGCTCGAGGTAGCGACGGTTGACGTCGGTGATCTCCAGCTCGCCGCGCGGCGAGGGCTCGAGATTGCGGGCGATGTCGAGCACTCGGTTGTCGTAGAAGTACAAGCCCACGACAGCCCAGGATGAGCGTGGCTTCTCGGGCTTTTCTTCGAGACCGAGCGCGCGCCCGTCGGGCCCGAACTCCACCACCCCGTAGCGCTGGGGATCCTTGACGCGGTACGCGAAGACCGTCGCGCCCGCCTGCCGCCGCCCGGCCTTCCCGAGCAGCTCGGGGAAACCATGGCCGTAGAACACGTTGTCGCCGAGCGCCAGGGCGACGCTGTCACCGCCCACGAAGTCGCGGCCGATGATGAACGCCTGCGCCAGACCATCGGGGCTAGGCTGCGCTGCGTACGAGATGCCGATCCCGAGCTGCGAGCCGTCGCCCAGGAGCCGGCGGAACGCTTCCTGCTCGTGCGGTGTGGTGATCACCAGGATCTCGCGGATCCCGGCCAGCATCAGCGTCGACAGTGGGTAGTACACCAGCGGCTTGTCGAAGATCGGCATGAGCTGCTTGGAAACGCCCTTGGTGAGCGGATGCAGGCGGGTACCTGAGCCGCCAGCGAGAACGATACCTTTCATCTGCCAACCTCCCTGGTGGTGAGGCATCCCTGCCTTTTCCGCTGGATGCCACGGGTGCGAGAAGTCTACCGCACCCGCTTTGCCCGCCCGGCCAAGGGCTGGGGGTCGAAAGTTTCCTCCGCCCGCCTGGCCGGAAGCCGGAAGCCACGGGCTCGGCGTGGGTAGAGGCTCATGATCGGTTGGGTGGGTGAAGACTGCCCACCTTCGGTTGCCTAGCGGATGAGTGGGGGAGCTTCAGAAGGCGCCGAGCGGGCCGCGCCGGAGGGTGATGAGGTCGATCTCGGGCAGGCACCCGAGCCGAATGGGCACGGCGCCGACCCCGACGCCCCGGGAGACGTACAACAGCGTGCCTTGCTTGCGGTACGGCCCGGCAACGTAGCGGGTGCCGAGGCGGGCGACGTTGAGCCCGCGCGTCGGGACGGTGATCTGGCCGCCGTGGGTGTGCCCGGCGAGGGTGATGTGGGCGCCGTGTCGACGCGCCACCCGCCATCCACTCGGCTGGTGGCAAAGCAGGAGACGAAAGCCCGGTAGCCCTTCGAGCACCCGGAAGTCCGCGCCCCAGCCCGGTGAGGGCAGGAGGTCGTCGACACCCACGAGCGCCAGCCGAGCCGTTCCCCTTTGGAGGATCGCGGCGCTGTTGACGAGAGGGGCGATACCCACCGCCTCCATCGCCTGGATCGCCAGCTCCGGACCGGCGATGTGGTCGTGGTTGCCGAGGATACCGAAGACCCCGAGCGGGGCGTCGAGGCCGGCCATGCCCTGGACGAAGTGGTCGGCGTCGTACTCACGCCGGTCGAGCTGGTCTCCAGTGAACACCACGAGGTCGGGGGAAAGCCCCGCAACCAGGGTGTGTACCCGGGCGATACGCGTGGGGGGCATGAACGCCCCGGCGTGGAGATCGGAGACCTGGGCGATTCGCAACCCGTCGAAGGCAGGGGGCAGCTCGGGATGGACGAGGCCGACGGAACGGACCGAGGGAAGCTCCACGGCATCGGACCAGGCCGCGCGATCGAGCCAAGCGTGCCCGAACGCCGGTAGCGCCCGGCGGAACGGACGGTGGTGTGTGAAGTAGCTGACGGCACGCATGCGCGGCGGTCTCTGACGCTCCCCCGGGGGAGTCTAGCACGGAGCGCACGCGCCTCGGTGCACTGCAAAGCCGCCGCGGTGGGACGCGCTACACTAATGCGGATGGTCCGCAAGAACCGCGACGCCACGTGGTCCTCGCAGCCGTTTCTGCTGCCCAGGGACCCGTCCCTCGCGAGGGGCCGACTGCGGGTCGACAGCCCCGTGCTGCTGATAGGGCGCGATCCTGCGTCGGACATCGTGATCAGCCACCCTACCGTCTCTCGCCGACATGCGAAGCTGGAGTGGAACAGCGGGCAGCTCACGGTCGAGGATCTCGGCTCCTCGGGCGGGACGTTCATCAACGGGGTGAGGGTCCGGCGCGAGCGGCTGGCGCCCGGCGATGTGCTGCGGTTGGGCCCCAGTATCGAGTACGCGGTCGGGGTCGGTAGCGCCAGCACGCCGCTGGCTCTCGCTGCCAAACGCGAGACCGCTGAGGAGGAGGTCAAGCACCTCCAGGTCTTGCTCGACGTGGCGCGGGCGCTCAACGCCGCCACGGTGCTCGACGAGGTGCAGGAGATCGTCCTCCAAGCCGCGGTGCGCATCATGAAGGCCGATCGCGGCTCGGTGGTGCTCTTCGACGCCCTCGGCCAGCTGCGCACGGCTGCCGTGTTTCCTCCCGACCTGTCCGACGGTGGTTGGGCCGAGCACAGCTCACTGCTGGAGCGGGCGGTCCGCGAGCGCAAGACGGTGTGCACGGGCGAGGAGCTGTCGCCCTCCCAATCCATGATCCTGCGTGGCGCCGCGATGGCCGTAGCGACCCCACTCATGGTCGCCCGCCGACCGATCGGCGCGCCGGAGGACGCCTCGTTCGTGGCCGGCCTCGAGGTGCTCGGTGGGGTGCTCGTGGAGCGTAGTGAGCGCGGCCAGGCGTTTTCCCGTAACGATCTCGCGGTGCTCGAGAGCGTCGCGGCCGACACCGCGAGCGCCATCGACAGCGCCAAGCTCTACCGGGAAGCACGCGAGAAGGCCAAGATCGATCACGAAATGGGGCTGGCTCGCAGTATCCAGGCGGCGTTGCTCCGCAAACCGGAGGTCGTGGATTTCGCCGAGACCTATGCGTTTTCGCAGTCGGCCCGGGCGGTGGGCGGCGATCTGGTGCACACCATGGTGCGCGGCGATGGTGGGTTTGCGGTTGCGGTAGGTGACGTGTCCGGCAAAGGGGTCTCAGCGGCGCTGATCATGGCGATGGTACAGGGGTTTCTCGGCATCCTTCACGAGCTGGGGTTGGCAGTGCGCGAGGTGCCGGACGTGGTGAACCGCAACCTCAGCCGTTACAGCGTCGGCAACCGCTTCATCACCCTGGTGGCCGGTGTGCTGTACGCCAACGGGCGGCTGGAGCTGGCCAACGCCGGTCATGCCCCGGTGTCGATCCTGCGCCGCGACGGTCGGATCGAGACCCTCAACCCTCACGGGCCGATGCTGGGGCTGCTGGATGGTGTGAGCTGGGAGTGGGAGGAGGTCTGGCTGGAGCCTGACGACGTCGTCGTGATGGTCAGCGATGGGCTGACGGAGTCGTTCTCGGCCTTGGGCGAGGAGTTCGGGCTCGAGGGCGTTCAGGGTGTGCTGGAAGCGCAGGACGATCGTTCTCCCGTGAGAGTTGGCCAGGCGCTGCTCGAGGCGGCCAGTCGGCACCGTGGAGGCCGCGAGGCCTCGGACGACGTAACGCTTTTGGTGTTGCGCTACCGCCCTCCCGCCGATGCCGCCGGTGGGTAATACCTGCCGGTTGTCCGTCTGCCACGAGTGGGGACATCGGCAACGGAGCTGACCGAAAGCGATGCGCAGCTGGCTCCGTCGCTGGACAGCGTTCGGTGAGACGAGTGGCTTGCCGTGGTCGGTACGGATCACCTCCGGCCGCCTGACCCCCCAAAACCCCCGACCGAAAACTACGCCCGCACCGCGCTGGCCCCCTGGGGCAACCTCCGATAGGTCAGCGGACGGCGCATACCGCTGGCCGGGGAGATGCAACAAACCTCCCGTCGGTTCGTAAGCTCGCGTCAATGAAGCCACTTCGTGTGAGCTTGGCGGAGAAGAGGTTCGGAGACACCACAGCGCTCGCTGGCGTCTCGCTCGAGCTCGAGGCGGGCGAGCTGCTGGCGCTGCTGGGGCCAAACGGAGCCGGCAAGACGACGCTGGTGCGGGCGATCGCCGGACGCGTGCGCTTGGACGCGGGGCGCATCGAGCTGGGTGGGCGTCTGGCCGAGGAGCGCGGAGCGCGTGACGTGCTCGGCGTGGTGCCGCAGGATATCGCCCTGTACGGGATGCTCACGCCCCGCGAGAACCTCGAGCTGTTCGGCCGGCTGCACGGCCTGGGTGGGACGGCGCTGAGCGACGCCGTGGGTTGGGCGCTCGGGTGGACGGGGCTCGAGGACCGCTCTCGCGAGCTGGTCAAGACGTTCTCAGGGGGCATGAAGCGCCGGCTCAACATCGCCGCGGGAGTGCTGCACCGCCCGCGCATCGTGCTGCTCGACGAGCCCACCGTGGGCGTTGACCCGCAGAGCCGGGAGCGTATCTACGAGATGCTCACCGAGCTGCGGCGCGAGGGTGCGTCGCTGCTGCTCACCACCCACCAGCTCGACGAGGCCGAATCACGGTGTGACCGCGTCGTCATCATCGACCACGGCACGGTGGTGGGCGCAGGCACGCTCGCCGAGCTGGTCGGCCGGCTGTTCGGCGGCCGGCGCACGGTGGTGCTCACGCTCGACCGTGCGCCCGAGATGCCGCTCCCCGGGCTCGAGCTGGAGCCCGGCGAGCGCACCGCCCGTGCCATGCTGGGCGACGCGGTGGACGAGCTGCCGGCGCTGCTCGGCCGGGTGCGCGCGGCGGGCTTCGAGGTGGAGGACCTGGCGCTGCACCGTCCCGGGCTCGGCGCGGTGTTCTTGGCGCTGACCGGAAGGGAGCTGCGCGAGTGATCGGCACGATCATGAAGACGAGCCTGTTGCACCTGCGGCGCGACCGCGTGGTCCAGGCGCTCACGTTCCTGTTGCCGATCGCGTTTTTTTCGATCTTCGCGCTGGTGTTCGGGGGCCGGGGAACAAGCGGCTCCGAGGTCCGGGTGGACGTCGGGGTGGTGGACGAGGACGGCTCGGCGGTCTCGACGCGCTTGCTCGCGGCGCTCGAGAAGGAGAAGGGCCTCGAGGTCAGCCGGACGGTGAAGGTCCGGGAGGCGCAGGAGCCGCTCGACCGCGAGCGCGCCCGCGCACTGGTGCAGGCCGGGCGGCTCGACATCGCGGTGGTGGCGCCGAAGGGGTTCGGCGCCGCTTTCCCGGGCTTTTTCCCGGGGGCGCCCGAGGTCGAGATCCTTGCCGATCCCTCCAACCCGATCGCCGCACAGATGGTCGTTGGCCTCCTGCAGAAGGTCGGGATGACGGCGCTGCCGGACCTGTTGGCACGCCGCGGCATGGAGGCGTTCGAGCGCTACGCCGGCGTGCTCACGCCCGGGCAGCGGGCCGCCGTGGACCAGTGGCTGCAGCACCTGCAAGCAGGGGCGGTGGCGGCACCGCGAGGCGATGCCCAGCCAGAGCCGATGGGCTCCGGGCTCGTGCGCACGAAGGTCGTGGACGTCATTCGCGAGCGCGCACCGCGGACCGGGATCATCGCCTTCTACGCTGCCGGTGTGGGGGTCATGTTCCTGCTGTTCATGGCTTCGGGGGCGGGTGGCGCGCTGCTCGAGGAGGCCGAGGCCGGCACGCTCGAGCGGCTACTCACCTCGCGCCTCGGGATGGGCCGGCTGCTGCTCGCCAAGTGGGTGTTCCTGACGTTGCTCGGCTTCGCTCAGGTGACGGTGATGTTCGTCTGGGGTGCGCTCGTGTTCGGGCTCGACCTGTGGGGCCACCTCGGCGGGTTCGTGGTCATGACCGCGGTCACGGCCGCTGCGGCGTCGGGGTTCGGGCTGGTGCTGGCCACACTCTGCCGCAGCCGGCAGCAGCTCGGTGGGTTGTCGACCATCGTCATCCTCATCATGTCGGCCGTGGGCGGCTCGATGTTCCCGCGCTTTTTGATGTCCGAGACGATGCAGAAGGCGGGGCTTCTGACGTTCAACGGGTGGGCGCTCGACGGCTACCTCAAGGTGTTCTGGCGCAACGCGCCGACTCTCGATCTGTGGCCGCAGGTGCTGGTGCTTTCGGCGCTCGCCGCCGGCTTCATGCTCGCCGCTCGGCTGCTCGCCCGCCGCTGGGAAGCCGCCTGACGCCTCGTGCCCCTCCGGCCGTGAGGCGATAGCACAAGGTCGAAGGCCAAGGGCACGAGCGAGCCGAGAGCCGGGAACTCTCCCACTCGCAACCGCTGGAGAGGTTCGGGGATTGCATGTCGTCCAGCCGAGACGGCCAGCGAGGCTCGCCTATCTCCTCGGGGACTCGACTGGCCGGGCGTCGTTGAGCTTTCTGAGCGCCTCGAGGTCGCTGCCCGCAGTCCGAAGAGGCTTGGTCCGGGCTCTGCGAGTGTGCCCGTGCACGTCGAAGAGCTGCGCTTCCCATGAGCCGCTGCGGAGGTCGTGGACGACATGGATCATGTCGGGAGTCGAGCCTCCCTCCCAGGCGGCGGGGAACAGCACTGCCCCGGCCAGCTCTTGCCGTGGTCATCCATCAGAATCGACACGATGGAACTTCTCACGGACGTTGTCAACAAGTGGTCCGCGGTGCGGCCGGCGGTTCGATCGGCATACTCTGCTCGTTGTATCTTCGTGGAGCTGATCAGGGCGGCGGAAACACGGTCAGGGTGGTGGTCGAAGCGACGAGCTTGCCGCCCTCGCGTTTCGGCAGGAACCAGCACCGCAAGAGGCCGTCGCAGACCGTCCGAGCCGTGTTCGTGTCGGGAAAGCGGAGCGGCGTGACGCGGCTGACAGACCCGTCCTGGCGGACCGCGACTTCCACCACGGTCACGCCGGTCGCAATGGCTCGGCGGGTCGCGTCAGGCCGGACCGCCGGACAGAACACCTGCATTGGCCCCGCGGTTTCTCGGTCCCACGACGCGATGATGGCGCCAACGGCCCTGGAGCAGCTCTGATCACGCGAGTCCATCGCCAGCGGCGAGAGGGCGTCTCTGGCCTTGTCTGAGTGCTCCGCGACTGCACGAAGGACCTCGGACCATCCAGCCTCACCGCAAGGGGGTGTGCCCGAAGCAGTCGAGCCGGCGGCTCGCTCGGGCGCCTCAGGGGCGGGGCGACATGCACAGACACCGAGAGCTACGAGGATCGCTAGAGCCCGAATGATAGGAGGCATGCCAGTCCCTTTCGATAGGCAGGGGTCTCGAGAAAGCTGGTCAGCACCACGTAGTCCCAGTGAAGGTTGTATGGCCTCGGGTCGCTGTAGTGAGTCCACTCGTGCACTCTGGTACAGAATCGAACACAGGGGTCCTTCACGCTCCCAAGATAGGGGGCAAAGTCCACGTCAGGTGGCATCACGGGGACACACCGTCCAGTTGACGGGTCGCAGTCAACCCGAGAGGCATAGCTGCCGCCTGGGCGAGCTCCAGGCGTAGCCTGCGGGAGGTAGCCCCCCTCGAGCCGCCCCAGGCGCGCCTCGGTTGCTCGCACTGCGTCCGCAACAAGGTCGGGGTCACAGCACCTCGGGTTGGGGCGAGTCCCCCACCGGCCCGAGCCGGAATCCGGTCCGGGCACCGGCAGGCTCTGAGCAAGACCAACGCGATCAACGCGCCGCGATGGGCTACCAGAGACGTATGCGAAGAGATTCACGCCGATCCTCAGGCCGACAGGATCCGGCTGGCTGTACCTTCCCCACTTCGGTCGGTACCAACGGAAGATGTTGTAGCTGCGCTCGGTGGCGCCGTCAAGGCCGACGTTGAGCTGCTCGGCCTCCTGGCCGGGGAAGCGGAGCGGCTGGTGGCGGTCGGACCCCGTGCGCAGGGCCCAGACCCTCCCGTACGGCTCGGCCTCGACTCGCCACAGCACGGCACCGGTACTGGCCGTCTGCAGAAACGGCGTCCCGAGGTGGTCGCCGACGAGCCAGGTCGTCGTCGGCGTGCCGCCGAGGTCGCGTTGGGCGACCGGCTGGTCGCCGAGGTCCACGTACGCGTACGCGATCGCTCGCTGCCACGCGCTCGTCAGCTCGGTCTCGGCGACGAGGTGCATGTCCTCATCGTAGTGCATGATCCGCCGCAGCGTCGGGTCCACCGACGGCGAGACGAAGCCCGAGGTAAGGCAGAGGAAGACCGCTATTTCGGCGCGGGTCACGCGCCTGACGAAGATCTGTATCGACGTGGTGAGGTGGCTCCCGGTCTTGGTCAAGGTCTGGAACGCCGACCCGACCTCGAGGCTCGCCTGGCGAAGGACGGCCTGACCGACGAACTCGTCAAACACGCTGCTGATCAGGACAAAGTCACTCGCAACCATTTCTGTAGCTGACGGCATGCGCCTGCCGGCCTGGACCATCGTAAACAACATAGACGAAGCACCCGGTAACCCATGGCTTCAGCAGGTAGTACCTGACCACCACGACCTTCCGTCGGTCAATGCTGTCCTCCAGAATCCACGGGTAGGAGTCGAGGAACTCCTCGCCTTTGAGGGGGGCGAGCAGCGAGTCGATGGAAGCCCGGGTGGCGCTCGATCTCGCGGCGGGGCTGCCGAAGCTGGTCACCACAAGGGTCTCGTACTTGTAGGTCAGATAGAAAGAGGCAGCAATCCTGGACGCGAGCGCCGCGCCAGCGGACAAAAGGACGAGCAGCCCTACCACGAGAATCGTCTTCCTGCTCATCTTCGCCCTCCCCATTGGCTCCGTCGGGGACAGTACTTACAGGCGCACTCGTTCTTGCGGTTGTCCTTGAGTTGTCGCGCTACTTCGCACGTCAGGACCTTTCCATGTGATATAGACGCAAACGGATAGCGTGACAGCCAGGCTCAGCAACGGTGGCCATAGGGGGACCAGGCGAGGAGGCATGACCAGCCCGGTATCGTTGAGAGGTGCTAGGCGGAGGAAGAAGAGCAGGTAGTCGAACCAGTCCCAAGCCCAGGATCTGAACAAGTCGAGGAAGAGGACGCCTTGCTGAACGGTGATGGCGAGCAAGAGACGGCAAGACCTCTGCACGTAGCGAGCCGCTAGCAGCTTCGCAAGCTCTGAGAACCCAGCCGCGCCAACTGCCAGTAGCAGCGTCCGGAAGAGATCGGGGACCACAGAGCGCACGCAACCGCTCGGTCTCGCCGATGAGACCAGAGGGAGGTTCGGGTACAGAGGATCGGGCGGGATGCGATCCCACAAGGGCGACAGAGGGATGAGCACACCAACGACCCACCCGACGATCAACAAAGCACTCAGCGTCAATGCGCGGCCGCGTGTCATGGCGATTCAGGCCCCCCAGCCCGTGCAGACCTTGGCAATCTCCACCACCGTATCCTCTTTAACGATCCCACATGTGTGCAGCATCTCATGGAAGAAGGTCTGGCCATAGTCCCCCTGGGCAGGCTGCACCGGAGGCTGCGACGGGCCCACCTGCTGATCGTCGACGAGCTCGGGCGTGTCCCGTTCGACCGCACCGGCGGGGAGCTGCTGTTCAACCTGCTCGCCGGGCGCCACGAGCGGCGCTCCACTCTGATCACCACGAACCTGGCCTTCCCGTGGTAGGTCCAGGTCCTGGCCGACGAGAAGCTCACCACCGCACTCCTGGATCGCTTGCCAGCCACAGCCACATGCTGACAACGCACGGACCGTCCTACCGGACGAGGCACCGCACATGAGGCACCTTGGCAGCGCGCATCTCCCCCCGCGGGGGGAGCGAACAAGCAAGATCAAAGACTGCGGAGACCGACGATTGCGGACAGTGATTCCGGGCGAACGCGGACAGCGGTGCGAGTTGAGGTGAGCCAGGGTACCTGTTGACGGAGTGTCCGCGATCAGCGGACACGAGGTGGTGTTCAAGCCTCCTTTCGTGGTCATGGTAGTCGATCTCGCATCGTCGCCGAGGCTGTGGGCGCGGTGGGACACGCGCAGCGTGTTCCAAGTGGCTGTGGGCGGCGCGTCGCGCCGTCCACGGCGCTATGGGAGACCTGCACGCGCAGCGGCAGGTCTTCCCTGACGCCGGCAGCCACGGCAGCGTCCACAGCCGGCCGACGCGCGCAGCGCGGCGAGTCGTTCGCGCGCAGCACGGTCACTCGATCACTCCACA